>ENA-OREB01000934-OREB01000934.1-marine-metagenome-genome-assembly--contig:-NODE-934-length-14543-cov-6.809208_pt1 | contig 14543 bp, 15 predicted proteins | sample MGYA00248625_ERZ508552 | MGnify/ENA primary metagenome ERZ508552 (study PRJEB26219, sample SAMN06267888) | marine metagenome | isolation source: Monterey Bay, California, USA | place: USA:Monterey Bay...
GAGTTAGACGTCCACCCTTGATGATAAGCCTCTTGACTTTTTACAAACTCATCAACACGTTCTGAAAGTCCTTTTGGCAGCTTAACAGTCTTCCATTTTTCAATATTTGTGTTACCCATGGGTTATATATGACATAAATCTATAAAAACATTCCATTTTAGATTATATTTCTATGAAATATGCACTTTTCTAAGCACTAAGTGGTCCCCTTCCAGGCCTATTTTGAGGTAATCACCCTTCTGCATCTCCAAATATTGCCTAAATTGCTTGGGTATGGAGATGGTTCCACCCGATGTTATCTTCACTAATTCCTCTTGAACCTCACTCATATCATATATTATAATAAACTAGTATTAATAAATTATGTTTATTGTTTCTTCATAAATTATAATAGAAAATACGAGCAAAATCATCAAAAAACTATCATTTCAAACACAATTCAACAAAGTCAAAAAACCCTGAAAATACCAATTTTACCTTAATTATTGCCGATTAGGAGGTTTGTGGTGCTATAGTTTGGGGTGTTGAACCTGATCCAGATAATTTGGAAAGCCCATTTTGAGTAATTGAGTAGCTGTATGGCTTTGCATTGGTGTTTCTCTCCACTAATCCATTATCAGACATTTTCTTCATTGTCCTTGAAATATGCTCTCTACTCTTACCTAGTGTGATTTGAATATCACGAGATGTGCGTGACTTGTTTGTGATTAGTCTCAATACCGCCTCTACAATATCACCACTACTCATGTTAGGTGTTTTCTCTACTGTTGCCTGAACTGGGACCTGTTCAGGCACAATTTGCACCTGTTTCTCTACAATTTGCACAGGCTTTTCTTCATTTTTTACAACATTTTGTGGTATTTCCTGGGAAAAACTAAGATTTTCCAAGTCAATTGCGTCTAATTTAATTTTAAGATCAATTAACTGCCTTTCATAGAACTCCAAACGCTCTGAATCTGCCTTTATTTGGTTATTAGAGGCTGAATCTGCCTTTAATCTAGAATATACGAATAATGTGAACAAACCACCTATGAATGCCGACACAAGTCCAAATATCACATTAAGGTCTGGTATCTCAACTAACATGATATATCATGAGGAATTTGTGATTTATCGTGATTGGACAATATTATTTCACACTTAGAGTAACCAAAACCTCATCACACTAACGTATGAAAATACTTCTCTTGGTCACAAAATCACATTGCTGTAGTCTGTCTGACTACACGTTCTATCACACTAATGATTTCTTGTTCTTTCTCAGGGAACACATCACCATCTTTTATCACACTCATTCGTTCGGATAGTTCTGATATCACATCAATGTCATCAGGCAAAACCACGCCTAGTATACCTAAAACTATGAATGAATAATACAAGCCTGAAAGCTTGTCTCTACATTGAGAAACCTGCCTGTAATAGGCACCTTTAGTCATAGTAAATTCGATGTCAGAAAGATTCTTTGATTTTAGAATAATTTCAATTTGTCTCTCTGTAAATAGTGATTTTTTGATAATTTCCTTTAAAATATTAGAAAAATTAGAGTTCTTAGGGTCACTCATAGCTATACAAATCTGTATACCGATACTTGAATAAAACTTAAAGGGTCATCATTAAACGTGAAGCATGACTGGAAAAGTAGAAGAATTACTCATTTCTGAGCGTAAAAAATCACCATTACTATTCGTATTAATCGATTCAGAGGTATCTCAGATAGATTCTGCTATAAAACTAGCCAAAAATGTTGAGGAAATAGGTGCAGCATCAATATTGGTAGGCGGTTCATCTGCAACTGATCAGATGGAGATGGCTGAAGTAGTCAAAAACCTCAAAAGCGCAGTAAACATTCCCATTATTCTATTTCCAGGTAATATTACTGGAGTTGTACCTCAGGCAGACGCTATACTGTTTAGTTCCTTAATGAACTCTGAGAACCCATACTACATTACACAGGCACAAGCTCTTGGTGCTCCAAACGTCCTCAAATTTGGCTTAGAACCACTCCCAACATCATATTTAGTGATTGGAGAAGGTACATCAGCTTGGTTTGTAGGAAATGTAAGAGGAATTCCATTTGACAAGCCAAAAATCGCTGCTGCATACTCCTTAGCAGCCCAATTCTTAGGCATGAGATTTGTCTATTTAGAGGCAGGTTCTGGGGCAAAAACCAACGTAACTCCAGAAATGGTCGCAACTGTAAGAAAGGTCTTCCAAGGATTCTTAATCGTAGGTGGAGGCATTCGTGATGCCCAGACCGCAAAATCATTGACTGATGCAGGAGCAGATGCTTTAGTGATTGGAACTCTCTTAGAAGATAGTAAGAACTTGGAGAAACTAACCGAAATAGCCAAAGCCATCAAAAACTAACCTTCTACATGTCTACTACCGCAAATTATCTTAAAGAAATCAAAGTTCCTCAAAATTACTCTGAATACTACGAAGAATTATCACAACAGGTCTACAAGGAGTTTGAGACAGCAGCAGACGCAAAATCGACACTTTTAGACTCTTCTGGAATAATAGAGCCGAAAATCGCATTTGATTTGGCGGAACGAGTAGCTAAAATGCATGATATTGACATAGCTACACCTCTTCGTGAATTATTAGATAAAACTGGAAAAGAAAATGCTGCCCTAATAATGTCAAAGGAGATTGCATTAGGAAAGTATCTATCTTCAGATGCAAGTTTAGAGGACAGATTAGATCATGCAGTTAGAGTTGGATTAGCTATTGTAACAGAAGGTGTGACAATTGCTCCATTACAAGGAATTAGTGAAATCAAAATTAAAAATAATAAAGATGGTTCTCAGTATCTTTCTGTATCAATTGCAGGACCAATGAGATCTGCAGGGGGAACAGAATCTGCTGTTACAATGTTAATCGCTGACCATGTGAGACGAGCAGTTGGACTCGAAAAATATCAAGCTGATTGTTTTGATGATGAGACTGGGAGATTTGTAGAAGAACTTCGAATTTATGAAAGTGAAGCAAAACAAAGTTTCCAGTTTCATGTATCTGATGATGACATCAAAACCGTGATTTCAAATTTACCTGTTGAACTTGAAGGAGAAGGAACAGACCCAGATGAAGTCGTCAACCATCGTAATATGACGAGAATTAAGACAGACCGAGTAAGAGGTGGTGCATTACGTGTACTAAATGATGGATTAATTGGAAGATCAAAAAAACTCCTAAAACGAATTGAGAAGTATAATTTAGAAGGTTGGGAATGGCTAAACGATGTTCAGGGTGCTGTTCAAAAAGGCGAATCTGGTGATGACGCATCTGAAAAACGTATGAGAGAAGTCATTACTGGGCGTTCCGTATTATCTATGCCAAATAAGATTGGAGGTTTTCGACTCAGATATGGTCGTGCTTGTAATACGGGTTTTGCAAGCGTAGGACTACATCCAGTAATAGCTGAAATCTTAGATCATACTATTGCAGTAGGAACACAAATCAAACTTGACAAGCCAAGTAAAGGTGCAACTGTAGCCTTTGTTGACTCACTTGAAACGCCTATTGTCAGACTAAAAGGAGGGGATGTAGTCAAAATTCGAGATACAGAACACGGAATTCAGATTAAAAATGACATTGAAAAGATTCTCCATCTAGGTGATATTCTAATAACATTTGGTGACTTTTTGGAAAATAATGCAGAATTAATTCCAACTCCAATGGTAGAGGAAGTTTGGACTGAATATCTCAAACCAAAACTTTCTGACCATGACAAAAGACTCGAATTTCTAACAAAGACTCCAACATTTGTTGATGCCATTCTACTCTCAAAAGAATTGAAAATTCCTTTACATCCAAAATTTCTCTATTACTGGGATTTTATCACAATAGAAGAACTTGAAGAAATTACAAACCCAATTTTGAAATCAGAGAATGAAATTCACTATGAAATTTCAAAAAAACAAATTCTTGAAAATTTAGGAATTCCACACAAAATTACAGATGATAAAATCATTATTTCTGGAATAGATGTTCAAATCCTAAACCATCTTATTTTTGGAAATACTCTGGATTTTGGTACTTCAGATTCTGTCTTAGAATTGTTAACAAAAAGCACTGGAATTACAATTAAAAATAAATTTTCGAAATCAATTGGCGTTCGAATTGGTAGACCTGAAAAAGCTGCACCTCGTTTAATGAAACCGCCTGTTCATGTACTATTTCCAGTTGCTGAAAAAGGTGGAATCACTCGTGATATTCTAAAAGCATCCGCCGCATCAGAGTCATTTTTCACAAATTTGAATAATCGTCGTTGTACACATTGTAATATTCCTTCAATTGGAATTGTTTGCTCAAAATGTGGTAATAAAACAACAAAATTTTATATCTGCAGAATTTGTAAAGATGAATTAAAAACACCACACTGTGAAAAATGTAAAAGAGATGCAAATGGATTTTCTTACAAACAATTTCCATTAAGACAAAATCTACTTGCTGCACAAGAAAAACTTGGAATTCGGGTACAACAACCATTCAAAGGTGTTGATAAATTAATCAACCAAGAAAAAATCCCTGAACCTCTAGAAAAAGGACTAATTAGACAAAAATTTGGATTATCTGTTTTCAAAGATGGTACTGTCAGATTTGATGCCACAAATTCACCTTTAACACACTTCAAACTGTCCTGGATAGGCACAACAATTGAACAAATCATCAAACTAGGATATGAAAAAGACGTAGATGGAAATCCAATCACAAATGATGAACAATTAATTGAGTTGAAGATGCAGGATGTGATTATTCCCTTAGAAAGTGCTGAATATCTTGTTAATGTTTCAAAGTATGTTGATTTTGAACTACAGAAATTTTTTGGTAAACAAACATTTTACAATCTAAAAAACACACAGGACTTGTTAGGCCATCTAGTAATTGGTCTTGCACCACATACCTCTGTTGGTATTACTGGACGACTAATTGGTTATACAAAAACCCATGTCTGCTTTGCTAGTCCAATCTGGCATTCTGCTAAAAGAAGAGACGCGGATGGTGATGCCGATTCTGTCATGTTGTTGTTAGATGCATTATTGAACTTTTCAAGACAATTCTTGTCTGATAAAATTGGAGGATTGATGGATGCACCTCTCTTAATTCAACCAATTGTACTGCCACATGAGGCACAAACTCAGGCTCACAACTTTGAGGTTGCAAAAAAATTCCCACTCGAATTTTATGAATCGACATTAAATCATGACAAATCAGGTGACATCAAAAATATTGAAACTTTAGCTATGAGAAAAGATACTGGCGATGAAAATATTTTCTATGATCATTTTTTCACACACACTACAACAACATTAACTTCATCAAAATCACGAAGCGCATATTCAACACTTGAATCAATGGTTGACAAGCTTGACTTACAAATTAGAAATGCAGACATTATCAATGCTGTTGAAACAAGAGATATTGTTTCATATCTAATACAAACACATCTTATTCCTGATATTATGGGAAACATTCGTGCATATGCAAAACAAAAATTCCGTTGTACTGCATGTGGTGCAAAGTATAGACGAATGCCATTACTTCAAAAATGTACATGCGGTCACAAATTATTACAAACAATTACTAGACCGTCAATTGAAAAATATCTTCCATTAGCAAAGAAACTAGTCACAAAATACGATGTAGATCCATATCTAAAAGGAAGAATCATGACATTATCAGATGAAATTGAACTACTCTTTGGAAAAGGTGATGGTTCACAACAATTGTTAACTGATTTTGTAAATTAGCGTAATTTTACGTATTCGTAGGCACCAAGTTTGTTATCAAAACAGTATTGTGTCTTTTTGAAATCTGTTTTGAATTCCTTAACATGTGATACAATTTCTCCTGCATCTTTCTTATCAACAATAACTTGTTTCATCAATGATGCAATCTCTTTCATTTCAGATTCTTTCATTCCTAGGCGAGTAATCTCAGATGTTCCTAAACGAATTCCACCTGGGTGCATGTAGTGACGATTTGCTTTCAAATCTCCAGGAATTAGTTGACGATTAACAATGATGTTTGCTTTTTCCAAATCAGCTTCAATTGTTCCACCATCACCATAATCTAAAACATTTACAACTGTTTGGTGTGATTCCGTATAGCCTCTTTTCTCACCTAACACTTTGAATCCTATATTGTTTAATTCTGATGCTAGTGCTTTTGCATTTTTAATTGTCTGTTCTGCATAATCTTTTCCAAATTCTAAAGCTTCTGCAAATGCTACTGCTTTAGCACCCATGTGATGAATGTGATGACTACTTGTTAATCCTGGGAACATTGCTTTCTTGATTGGCTCTGCATGTTTTTCAAATCCTAAGACTAATCCTCCTTGCGGACCAAACAAAGTTTTGTGAGTACTCATTGTCATTGTATCTGTTCCTTCTCTAAGTGGGTCTTGGAACTTACCACCTGCAATTAATCCTGCAACGTGTGCTGCATCATAATTGATGTGCATACCATGACCTTTTAGGAAATCAGCTAATTCTTTTACAGGATGTGGAAATAAAAATACTGAACCACCAAACATTGCAATCTTTGGCAATTTTCCTTGTGATTTCAAATCTTCAACTTTAGCTTTTGTTTTATCAACATCTAATGTCATTTCTACAGGATCAAATGCAAAAAATTCAATATCTAACCCATGTACTAATCCTGCAGTTCCTGAATGTTCTTTTTTACCATGTGAAATGTGACCTCCTGCAGGAATTGATGATGCAATCATAACATCACCTGGATTTGAATAAGCAGAATAAATTGCCAAATTTGCTACAACACCGGAAACACTTCTTACATCTGCAAATTCGGCTTTGAATAATTTTTGTGCTAATTCCATACATTGAATTTCAACCTCATCGATGTAGGTACATCCGGCATAGACTCGCTCACCTGGCCAGCCTTCAGCATATCTATTACCAAAATCTGACATTACGGCTTCTCGTACAGCTGGACTAGGAATGTTCTCACTAGCAATTAGTGGAATAGAGTTCTCAAACCATTCATGATGCTTTTCAAGGCTAGAAAAAATCTTATCATACGACTCTTTGTTTGAATCAGCCATGACTTTCAACTCGATTTTCCTAATTTAAGAACAGCGATCTTTCTTCTAGAAAAACAAGAAGCTAGCTATATATTTTGAAAATTGACGTTTTGATCTATGGCAGCACAAACTCCAAAAGGCAACATGCCCGTTGTAGTTCTCAAAGATGACGCAAGTCAAGTAAAAGGAAGAGAAGCCCAGAAAAACAATATTGCAGCTGCTAAAATTATAGCCGAAATTGTTCATACCAGTTTAGGTCCCAAAGGAATGGACAAAATGCTTGTAGACTCTTTAGGCGATGTTACAATTACAAATGATGGTGCTACAATTCTAAAAGAAATTGACGTACAACATCCAGCAGCAAAAATGCTAGTTGAAATTTCAAAAACTACTGATAATGAAGTAGGTGATGGAACAACATCTGCAGTTGTATTAGCTGGTGCATTACTAGAACATGCTGAAACACTTGTCTTACAAGACGTTCATCCAACAATCATTGTTGATGGTTATAGAAAGGCAGGAAAAAAAGCAAAAGAATTCCTAGATCAAATTGCAGATAAGGTATCTCCAACTGATAATGCAGTTCTATTAAAAATAGCAAAAACTTCCATGCAAACTAAACTTGTTAGAAAAGACTCAGAACAGTTATCCGAAATGATTGTCAAAGCAGTAAAAGCCGTTGCAGAAAAGAACGGCGAGAAATACACTGTTGACATTGATGATATTAAAGTAGAAAAGAAATCTGGTGGTTCCATCAAAGATTCTTCAATCATTCAAGGAATTGTTTTGGATAAAGAAATAGTTCACTCTGGAATGCCAAAGAAAATTACAGAAGGAAAAATTGCACTCTTAAACGCAGCACTTGAAATTAACAAAACAGAGACTGATGCAAAAATTAACATTTCAAACCCACAACAAATGAAATCATTCTTAGATGAAGAAAACAAAATGCTCAAAACAATGGTTGACAAAGTCATTGGCTCTGGTGCAAATGTGGTTTTATGTCAAAAAGGAATTGATGATATGGCACAACATTACTTGTCAAAAGCAGGCATCTTAGCTGTAAGACGTGTAAAAGAAAGTGATTTATCAAAACTTGCAAAAGCAACAGGTGCAAGAATTGTAACTAATCTAGATGATTTATTTGAAAAAGATTTGGGTTCTGCATCCTCAATTCAAGAAAAGAAAATTGAAGAAGACAAATGGGTTTTCGTTGAAGGTTGCAAACATCCAAAATCTGTAACATTATTGCTTCGTGCTGGTTCACAAAGAGTTGTTGATGAAGTAGAACGTTCAGTTCATGATTCACTAATGGTTGTAAGAGATGTAATGGAATTACCATCAATAGTTGCAGGTGGTGGTGCACCAGAAACATTTGCTGCAACAAAAATTAGAAACTGGGCAAAATCTCTACAAGGACGTGAACAACTAGCTGCTGAAAAATTTGCAGAAGCATTAGAATCAATTCCTTTAGCATTATCTGAAAACGCAGGCATGGATCCAATTGATACTCTAACACACTTACGTGCAAAACAAATCAAAGGTGAAAAATGGACAGGAATTGACGTAATGAAAGGCAAAGTTGGAAATTTGAAATCAACCGATATTATTGAACCACTAGCAGTAAAACACCAAATTGTTTCTGCAGCAACAGAAGCTGCATGTATGATCTTAAGAATTGATGATGTTATTGCTACAGCAAAATCTGCCGGTCCTCCACCAGGTGCAGAAGGTGGTATGCCTGATATGGGTGGAATGGGTGGTATGCCTGGAATGGGAGGCATGGGAATGCCGCCTGGAATGGGAATGTAGATTAGCAAAAATTTTAATCAATCAATTTTAGACTAAATTAGAATGGCAAAACATAGACGATTCTCTGACACTCCAAAACCTGACTCTGTTCAAAAAGATGAAGAAATTGAATTAGTAGAACAAGAAACTCCTTCTAAAGAAACATCAACTAATATCAAATCAATACTACTATCTGGATCAAAATACGCCTACATCATAGCAGCAGTCGCATTACTCTCTGGAATATTTACTCCCTTGACTGTAGGTGAAGAATTTGAAATTGTAGCATCCGGAATGCTTTCAGTTTTCTTAGGGCTGGGTGGTGGAATACTGATCTTTCTAGCAACAAAAAATCAAAAATTTAGATCAATAATGGTGTGCGGTGGATTGGGAATGATGATTGCTTCAATGATACTTATTCATGAAGTGGCTGATCGTCCATTCTTTTGAATCTATGATTATACATCAAAATAAAGATAAAATTCATGAGGGTGTGGTCTAATTGCAATCTCTCTATGATCTCTTCTTTCTAATTCAATAATTTTATCTAAAACCTCATTTGAGAAAATTGGGGCAAGGTATTTTCTATCACTTTCAAGTTCATCTAATGCTCTTCCAAGATTTGCAGGTAAAGTTTCAATTCCACGTTTCTTTCTTTCTGATCTTGTCATTTTGTAAATGTCTTCTTTAACTGGATCACCAGGTTCTATTTTCTTTTTTATTCCATCTAGACCTGCAGCTAATACAGCTGAAAATACAAGGTAAGGATTAGATGCAGGATCAGGTACACGATACTCCATTCTTTTCATATATGCATATTTTTCTCCCTTAAAATGACCAGGAATTCTAATTGTTGCAGAGCGATTACTTGAACTCCATGCAATGTAAACAGGTGCTTCATAACCTGGAACCAATCTGTGATAAGAGTTTGTGGTAGGATTTGTAATTGCTGTTAATCCTCTAGCATGTTCCATTACTCCTCCACAAAAATATCGACCGATCTGACTTAATTCAAGATCTTCATCTTTATCATAAAATGTATTTTCATTTTTTTTCCATAGACTGACATTAGTATGCATTCCAGAACCAGAGTCCATAGAAATTGGTTTTGGCATCATTGTTGCCACTTTACCAAATTCTTGAGCAACATTTCTTACAACATACTTGTAGGTTTGAGCACCATCAGCAGAATTCGTCATTAAATCATATTTGATATCAATCTCACATTGTCCTGCAGTTGCTACTTCGTGATGATGGTTATCACACAAAATTCCAAAATTCTCATTCAAAACATCAACACACTCATTTCTAAATGGTGCAAGAGTATCTGATGGAGTGCTTGGGTAATATCCCTCTTGTAATCCCATAGGATAACCAGTTCCTTCCTGACTCCATGGTGCTTCGGCAGATTCAATTGAGTATGATTGACCCTTGTATGGTGTCAAAACATCCCAATGAACCTTATCAAATACAAAAAATTCTACTTCTGGTCCCCAATTACTAAAATCAAATCCTTGTGTTTTGACATATTTCTCTGCTTTTTGACAAATTCCTCTAGGATCACTTTCTAGACGACCTCTGCCTCCACCCCAATAAACATCACAAAGTAATCTGGCTGTCTTTTTCTCTTTAACCCATGGGATGATTGCAAATGTACTTGGATCAGGTTTTAGTATCAAATCAGAATCTGCAATGTCTGTAAATCCTACAATTGACGAACCATCTAGTTTTGGTAAGCCATCTTCCATCTGATCGGGTGTAAATGTATCTGCTGAGATTGTAGTATGATGAAACCTACCTGTTAGACCAGTAAATTGAAGATCTATGAACTTAATTCCCTCATGTTTTATTCTAGAGAACACCTCATCTGATGAATATTTTACTTGTGTGGCCTTACCACCTATTACTTTATACGGCAATTTTTTACTTCAAGCTAAAAGAATTAAACGTGCCATTTAAGATTAACTTTGTATTAAAATGTCATCTAATGAATCAGTAGATCTAAAAAATCTCCATATAACTGTCATGCAAGAATTTCAAACTGATGAACCACAGGAGCTCAGTACTGATTTTTTTAGAAATCTATCAAACTTTATTGGAAAATTAAAAAATGAAGAATACGATGGAATTGCAAAGAAAACTAAAAACCAGATAATTTCAACTGCAACAAATTTAACTGAACTCTTAATAAATAGAAGACTAGAAAAAATCTCTACAATGTCCACAACATCTTATAGTAAACTAACTGATGAAGAAAAATTTGTTATTGATTCAAACGATGAAATGAATGAAAGAAAAAACATAATAATATCTGGAATAGTAAATGGAAAATCAAAACTACTGGAAATCACTTCTACAAAACATAAAACAAAACCTGTAACAGTCAGATTTGTCAAAGAGTTTGACGAAATTGTAGGCGTTGATCTAGAAAAATATGGTCCATTCAAACCTGAAGATATTGCAACAATCCCTAACGAAAATGCACAATCTTTAATTTCAAATGGAATTGCATTAAAAGTTAGAATAGAAGAATAACATGTCTCATCCTGGCTCAGTTGATATAATTGATTTCTTAGCTTTCACAATCTATCCATTTTTGGCTCTTGGCATAATAGAATTAATCAGTAGAGCAATCAAAATTTCTTCATGGAAAAAACTTTCTGTGCAGGGAGTTTCTATGATAATCTTATCTGTGATTTATGTTGTTTCTCCTTCAATGATTGTTACACAAGAGAATAATGTCCATGTAGAACCATTATGGATGTCAATTTTGGTAATGCTTGCATTAGCTGTTACATTATTTTATCAAGCAAGACGCTCAAAAATTGATCCAACAAAAGCAGAATACTAAATTATCGAAATCTTCCAAAGAATTTTTTGAATTTACTGGATCCAGGACCTCCATCTCTAATCACTTTTCTTTCGCCAAACTTTTTTGCTCTAATCACTGTTAATTTCACACAGCGATGGTCTTCAGGAAGTCTATGTTCATCACAAAATGGATCTTTACAATATGTGCATTCAAATGGAATGTCAACCATATCTCCACAATATGCGCATTTCTCTGGTTTCATGATACAGGATAGATTTTTTCTTTAATAAATTTACAACAATTTCTCTAATGCTGTAAAAGTACTAATTACACAAATTCTATACTTTTCAAATTTTGTGGTTGGATTTGTATGTGATACACCCAGATACTCTAATTCTCTAATATTATTTCCAATCGCTTTTTCATCAGGTTTCAATCTATGTGCATATCTATTTCTTATACTGTTAATCAAACGAACATTTTTCTTTACATTACCTTTGAGTAGACCTGATTTCTCTAGTATCAAGTATTTTTGTGTCCACATAATCATTGGATCATCTAATGCTTCTATAGGAATATTGAATTTCTTTTCTAATATTTTCTCTAACATTCTCTCGATACAGACCTGTCCAACTAGAAATAATTCATGTACGTTATCTACTTCTAATATTTTCTCTAATTCTTTTTTTGATGGAGCCCACATTGGTGCTTTTTTACCCATAACTATTCAAAATTAATATACGATTCAAGTGTTGCTTGATTGAAAACCATTACAGAGAGGTCTGAGAACTCTTTTCCTTCTAATTGATCAACTGTTCCTTCAAAACTAGTCTCATTTTCTGTAGTTATTGACTCGTAAACATGTACTCTCATCTCTGAAGTATCAAAACCATTTTGTTTCAAATATTTTGCAATTTCAGATTGCATAAAATGTTTTTCAGGAACTTTTGGCCATGGTCTTGGAACTAGTATAACACTTAGACCGTCAATCAGTGCTTTTTGTAATTCTAATTTTTTCTCTTCAATTGATGTTGAAATATGCATAGTAATTACTTTGGACTTGTCAGTTGGGACTTTCGCTCGTGATGCAGCTACTTGTGTTGAACTAATTCCAGGAATTATCTCCACTTCATCATAAATCTCAATTAATCTATCAACCACTTCCGATTCTGAAAAGTTGACATCACCTGTAAAAGGAACCAGTATTGTATGGTTATCTTCTTTTGCAATCTCTTGATATGCGTCTTCCTGATTCTCCATTGTCACTTCAAGTATTTTTTTTCCTTTGACAAATTCTTCAATTGTTTTTATCGTATATCCATAACCAATTACAACATCACATTGTGATATCGCATCTTTTACAATATCTGTAACATATTTTGATGAGCCTGGACCCACTCCTACAGCAAAAACTTTATTCATTTTATTTTGTGACTCTTTGTCTTGATTTGACGAACTCTACACAAGGTTTCCAATCGACAATAAGATATTTTGTTGGATCTTTAATTGGGTATTTTACCCAGTCTTGTACAATTGAAAACTCATAATTTTTTTTCTTTCCATTCTCAATAGCTTCCATTTTTAATATACTGCCCCATGTTTTTTCTTCTGCATCAATCTCCAAAATGTTATCAAATGTAATTTTACTGATATATTTTTCTTTTACTTCTTCCAAGTCCACCTGTAAATCTTTTTCCTCATATCCATCCAATTTATCAGTCATTGTATTTTTATTTTGTAATAACGTAACTATCTGTCTTTTACTTGCTGCCCCCCACCATTTTTTCATTCTCTCAGTTCTTTTTAGAAATATTAAATGATTATCTGTTAATATTAGCATCCCTTCTTTTCCACCAATACCAAAAAATGATTTTGATTCTCTCCAAACAGACATCAAATGTGTGTGGATCTTTTCATCAAATTCCATAGAACAAGTTGAAAAATAGATCGTTAAAAGTCAATTGCAGATCTAATTTTTATTATAGATAAAATTTTAAAATTTATGAATGGAAAATTTCTCTCTATACCTCTTACATTATTAATCATAGCCATTACTCCTCAAGCTTTTGCAGAAAACGAAGACATTGTAGTTGTTCTAGAAACTAGTTCTGGTAATATTGTTATTGAATTTTTCTCAGACGATGCACCAAATCATGTTGATAATTTTCTAAAATTAACCGAAGATGGAGTTTATGATGGAACATATTTCCACAGAATAATTCCTGGATTTATGATTCAAGGTGGTGATCCTAATACCAAAAAACCAGAATTGAGGGCTCAATGGGGAATGGGAGGACCAGGCCATAATGTAAAGGCAGAATTTAGCTCTAGATCTCATTTAAGAGGAATTGTATCTATGGCAAGGAGTACAGATCCTAATAGTGCAGGTTCACAATTTTTCATAGTTACTGCAGATAGTACATTTCTTGATAGAGAATATACTGTATTTGGTCAAGTAACACAAGGTATGGATGTTGCAGATAAAATTGTAAATTTACCAAGAGATCAGACAGATTGCCCACAGCAAGAAGCAAAGATGATTAAAGTTACAATTTCAGAGTAATAATTATGAAATCTATATTTGGAATTTTAACTACAATTGTAATTATAACTACTATGCCTTTTGCTTTTGCAGATATTGAATTTGATCAGGAAGTAAAACAAAATATCAAAATTGAAATTGGAAAAGACGCTAATGTGCATGTAATACATGAGATATCTGATTTTGGTCAAAATTCTGCTAAACTAGAATTTTTAGATGGTACACGTTCTAATTTTGATATAGTTTGCGCACTTTCATGTCCATATGAATTTGATAATCCTGAACAAATTTTTGAAGAGTCAAATTATATGGTATTTTCACAATATCCTGCATTTCAAGATGATTTAATC
>ENA-OREB01000940-OREB01000940.1-marine-metagenome-genome-assembly--contig:-NODE-940-length-14508-cov-5.389301_pt1 | contig 14508 bp, 10 predicted proteins | sample MGYA00248625_ERZ508552 | MGnify/ENA primary metagenome ERZ508552 (study PRJEB26219, sample SAMN06267888) | marine metagenome | isolation source: Monterey Bay, California, USA | place: USA:Monterey Bay...
TGCAGAGCGAGGAATACTTACTCGCAGGTACTTTTACCCCAGCCTCAATCGCATCGCTACCGACAGTCCCGAATCTTGTCCTCGCGCCGAGTCCCTCTCTGAGCGGATTTTGTGCTTACCCATGTTTCACGAGTTGACGCAAAAGGAAACGGTAACCATCGGGCGGCTAATCGTGTCTTTGTGCTCGACATCATCTGCGGCGCAATGAGACTTCAAACCGTCAGTCTCGAGTTGCTGTCTCGCCTGTTTCGGGTAGAGGCGAAGTTACGGCTGCACTGTCTTGCAGGGTCATCCGTCATCGCGAAAGTAAAGGATCGACTCGCCAGCTTGATGCAGCGGTTCATTTCTTGGTTTATGCTGGTCCACCGGGATATGGAAGCAACCGAAGACTTGCGCACGCTGGTATTCATGGGGACATACAACGGTGAGGCTTGGATTGAAGAAGCGGTGCGCAGCTTGCAGACCATGGAATTCACGAACTGGCACCTGCTTATCGTCGACGATGGCTCAGAAGATCTCTCTCCGACCTTGGTTCGCCAGTTGGCAAGTCAGTACCCCGAGCAAATCACTGCGGTATGCCTCGGCTCGAATTCCAGTCCTGTTTCGAATGTCAACCCGGCACTGGATTGGTTCTTGGAGCGGCCCGAGTTCGAGGCCTTCTGCATCTTGGATCAGGATGACATCGCTTTGCCGGGCATGATTTCAGAAAGCCTCAGGCTGATGAGCCCTCGTGTTCAGGTGGTTCGATTCAAGGCCACTCGATTCAATGCGGATTTGACCCAGCCCATATTCACATACGCGGCGTATTCGCAATTGTTAATCCGGCGTGCCATCATCGAGCGGGTCGGGAAACGCATTGATCGTGGGCAAAGTATGCCGACGGATTCAGAATATTTGGAGCGCATCGAACGCGATGCTTTGCAACACGGGCAACTCGTTGTGCTCACTCATCATGTTTGTCAACACATGCGGGTTACCGGCTCTAACCGCTCTTTGAGCAACGGCAGCAAGCGGGCCCGTAGACTTCAACAATGGATAACCAAAGCGTCATGAGAATCTTGATTACAAGTTGTGGGAAGCGGGATTACTTGGTGAACTGGTTTGTCCTTGCAGCCGGTCCTAAGGGCACGGTGCATGTAGGCAACAGCCATGCGGACAGTCCATGTTTTGCCTTGGACGTTCCCCACGTCGTGACACCGCTTATAGCTTCGCCTGCGTACATCCCCTTCCTTCTCGACTATTGCCGTGAGCACCACATCGATTTGGTGTGTCCTCTGTTTGATGAGGACGTGTACTGCCTGGCCTTGCACGGCGATCAATTCCGTGAGCAGGGGACGCTGGTATTGGGGCCCAAGCGGGAATTTGCGCGCTTGGCCATTGACAAGTGGGCTGCGCACCAGTGGCTCACTGCACGTGGCATCGGGACACCTTTCACGGCCCTTGACTTGGAGATGGTGCGGTCGGGATTGGACCGAGAGGAGATTTCGTTCCCGCTCATGGTGAAGCCCCGCTATGGCATGGGATCCATTGACGTGCATATCGTTCACAACTGGGACGAGTTGCTTCAGACATTCAGTTTTTTGACTCAACGTTGCCATTCGCCGAGTGGCTTCACGGATAAATTTGGGGCGCTTGGTGGAGGGGATGTGCTTGTACAGAGGCGGCTTGTTGGGGATGAATTTGGGGTGGACGTGTTGAATGACCTCAAAGGAAAACCAGTGGCCGTCGTTCCGAAGCGGAAGCTATCGATGAGTGCAGGGGAGACTTGGGCTGCTGCAACGGTCCGTTCAACAGACTTACACCTCTTAGGTATGGAGCTGGGAGAGACGTTGGGGCACACTGGAAATTTGGACTGCGATGTTTTTGTTGTGGACGGCGTTCCGGTGGTACTTGAGCTCAACGTGCGCTTTGGAGGGGGCTATCCGTTCTCGCATTTTAGCGGCGTGGACTTTCCACGGTGCATTGCTGCGTGGCTGGACCGCACCCCAATCGATCCCCTTTGGTTGACCTATGCTGAAGGGGGCTCGGCAGTGAAATCACTGAGCGTCCGTGCCCTCTAAATCGGCTAAAAGAGCCCTTGCATCGCAGTTTGAAGGCGCCCGACTGTCCAATAAAATATGCTCCGATGCGCGATAGATGTGGCAGTTTTTGAACAGATAGCAATTGAATGAAATGCCAGTTTTCGTTGGGGTGGTGAGCCACATGGGGGGGGGGTCGTGAAATCTGGGCAACACCGTAGCGTTGCGATTGGGATTGAACCAACAGAGCATAAGGAGCAATGACCGACTTATGAACCGCTGCCAGGCCTGCACTGGCCACGCCCAAAAACCGCCTCCATTTGGCACAACAATGGGAACAACAACAATTTGAAAGGTGCTGAAAGGCCTTTCATTTCTCGATAGTTGATAGCTCCCAATCAGAATTAGTGTAGAAAACTAGTTTTTGGTAAAGGACTACTTCATCAATTTTAAGATTGTCTTCTGTGAAGAATCAATAGGACTCCGGCAGAATAAAACAATCTTAAGTGGTTCGGCTCATATAATTCAGCTGTAATTTGCGCGCTGCTGATAACAAATCAGATTTCTGCGATCGCAACTCATTCACATATTCGGTGGGCCCTTATTACAGGCGCAGCCTCCGGCCTCGGGGCTTCGTTTATGAGGAGGCTCGCAGAACGAGGCTACAGCATCGTTGGCGTCTCAAAGCCGGGGGATGATGTTACAAAAGTAGCTCGTCGAATCGCTGAGCATTGCGACGTTCAATCCTTTGGAGTTGATTTGGATTTGTCTCAAAGTGGCTGCGCCGAGGTACTCAAGCAACAAATGGATGAAGCTGGGATTCACATTAGTTTTCTAGTTAATAATTTGGGAGTGGGAGGAACTTCGGAGTTCATTCATTCAATACATGAGAGTAACCGTTTGATGATGAACCTGAACATCCAAACCACGGTGGATATGTGCAGGGAATTTCTTCCTGATATGGCCGAACAGGGGGCGGGTCATGTCATCAATGTTTCGAGTATGGCGGCGAATTTCCCTATGCCTTACAAGAGCATTTATAGTGCCTCCAAAGCATTTGTACGCATATTTACGCTTGGCTTGAGAGAAGAGATGAAACCGTTCGGTGTCTTTGTGAACGTGGTGCAACCGGGCGCGATGTTGACCAACCCCATTGTGATTGAACAGTTGAGGTATGGGTCTTTTCTAGCGCGTTTCAGCGCCATGAAACCAGCTGCAGTTGCTGAATCAGCTATAAAGGGTGTGCTTATAAACAAAGCAATTGTTGTCCCGGGAATCAAGAATTGGCTCACCCTCGGTGTTCTCCGGGTGTTTCCCCGGCCATTGAAAACGGCAATGATGGTTTTCAACTACGTTCGCACCAAAAAGAAAATTTCATTGAAGTGATACATTTGATTCCACCATTTTCATCAGCGGATGCTCAGTCTGTGGTTCCTTTGAGTATGGCTTTAGTTGGATTTTTAATGTTTTGGTTTGTGTTTCATTCGGAATCAATCCGGCGTGTATTTCACAGTCGCATGGAACATGATGCTGCCTGCCTTTGGCACATCTTCACTACCAAGGCTTGGGGGTTTGTTACCATGGCTGTTTTCCCTGCTGTGGTATTGCAGTATGCCATTGGTAAAAGTCCGGTTGATTTGGGCTTGGTCTGGCCGACTGAACATAACGCATTGATCTGGCAATGGACTTTGGGCTTAGGATCAATTGTAATGCTCGTTGCTGCATTGGGTGCCAGAAAATTTGATCCGCAATATCCGCAGATACAGGCGCGTGTTTGGAATGGCTCAATGATGGCACTGAATTGGTTAGGGTGGGCCCTGTATCTTGCAGGTTATGAATTTTTATTCCGCGGCGTCCTCTTATTTCCATTGGTGGAAACATTTGGGGAGTGGCCCGCAGTGGCAATCAATACAGTGTTGTATTCCGCAACGCACGTGCCCAAAGGTCGAGACGAAGCGATTGGAGCCATCCCATTAGGCTTCTTATTGTGTTGGGTGACGTTGCAAACGGAAAGTCTATGGCCAGCCATTTTGGTTCACATCCTCATGGCATGGACCAACACAACTGCCCGGTTTATGCGCCATCCACAAATGAAATGGAAAGGACAATGAAAGTTGCGATTACGGGAGGTACAGGTTTCATTGGGGCCCATTTGATTCGAGCTCTTTTGGACGATGGTCACACCGTTCGCGCGGTGGTGCGCAACTTGAAGCGCGCGCGGCAATTGGAGGCTTGGGGTGTAGAGCTTGCCGTGGCTGAATTATCTGACCGTGAAGCGCTGGAAGAGGCATTCAACGGGTGCGAACAATTGTATCACATGGCAGCCTGTGCGACGGTTTGGGAAAGGCAATCAGAAACCTACTTCAACACCAATGCCCATGGAACGGACCATGTTTTGCATGCGGCGAAAGCTGCGGGCGTTGAGCGCGTAGTGGTCACCTCGAGTGGCGGGGTCATGGGACCTTCTGTGACAGATGTCGTCACAGAGACCAAGCCGCGCGACTTAAATTATTTCAATGCGTACGAAGCATCTAAAGCTGCTGCGGACTTGGTGGTGCTTCGGCATGTCATCGAAGAAGGCATGCATGCTGTACTTGTGAGCCCGACACGAGTTTTTGGACCATATATCTGGGGGGAGCCTGCATCGGTTTCGCTCATGATCAAACGATACATCAACGGAAATTGGCGACTGATTCCAGGTGGTCGGCATTGGAAAGGCAATTATGTCGATGTCCAAGATGTTGTACAAGGGCACATCTTGGCTATGAAGAAGGGCCGAAGCGGATCTAACTATGTGCTCGCGGGTCATAACATGACATATGGTGAATTTTTTGAAACCCTGTCCATTGTGAGCGGCCAGCGTTACCGCATGGTAGTGGCGCCTATCTGGTTGCAAATGGCCTTTGCGCGACTGCATGCGGCGTTTGCTAAATTGCGAGGTAGACGTCCTGATTTGACGACGGAATGGGTGCGCAGAGGAAACTATCACTGGGAAGTTTCACCGGCTCGTTCCATGGAAGAATTGGGGGTTGAGCTCACCTCATTTGCCGATTCGCTCAGCCGAACGGTGGAATCGTTTGGACATTCCCAAATGAATTGAAAATGCAAAAGATATTTATTTCTACGTTGTTTTTGGAGCTTATGCTGTGTTCCTGTTCCGTGAGCGTACCGAAGCACTGATTTTTTTGCGTCATTCCGATTTGCGTTCGTTTCGGAGGCTGAACTGTTTCGAGGGACTGCTTGTTAGGGATGCATTTCACCCCTAGGCGTGAGGGGCTCGACTCCTGTGTGGTCTATTTTTGTTCCATGAATCGAGAAACCACAAGCACCATGCAGCGACACGTATACCTCCTAATGGCCTTTGTTCTGGGGGTCCCCCAATTGTCAGAAGCACAAGTGATCACATGTGTTCCTTGTGACATGTTAGGCATGGTTGTCAATGTGGGTAGTCAAGAAAACATGATCAATCTTTACCACTCAGGTCAATACATGACTCACCCTCAAGATCAAAATGTTTTTATGTGGGAGTTTACAGATCAACAGGGCAACATGCTACATCAGGAGACGATAGAAGATCAACAATTCATCTCTTTTGATCATAATTGGCCATTGACTGATACGATAAGCGTGACCGTGCATTTTGTAAACGATGCGGCCAATTTGGATAACTGGTATGCTTCAGAAGATTTGCCGCTAACTGGGAATTCAATCAATTGTTTATTCGAAGACCAGTTGTATTGGGAAACAGGTGAGCCGACTCCATGGGGGAGCTGGACTTTCATTCATAACAACCCAGGGGTTGATCTCAATGCTCCTACAGGCATTGGCAGTCTTGTCGTGGGGCAAAAGAAATTAATTAAAACACTTGATGCATTGGGAAGAGAGGTCAATCAAGCGGCCAATCAAATCCTGTTCTACATCTACGATGATGGTTCAGTGGAGAAGCGATGGTTGCTCGAAGAGTAATCGACGTTCATTTAAGGTTGGGCCGAAACTTGATAGCGTCAACGCTTCCCTGCAGCGTGTGAAGGAATTTCGAACCAATGCGAATATCCCTTGAGTTCGATTTTTTGTCCCGATTACGGCGGATACAATGGACTTAAAACGCACTTAAAACGCTGTTAAAACGCACTCCTGATGCAAGGGTGCAGTGATCGACTCATGAACTGCTACCAGGCCTGCACTGGCCACTCTCAAAAACCACCTCCATTTGGCACAACAATGGGGACAACAACCCTTTGAAAGGCGCTTAAAGGCTTGTCAATGCTCGATAGATGATGGCCCTCTACGGGCTACCAAATGAAAAAACCCACATCCCTCAAGGTGTGGGTTTTTTCATGCCTAATTTGCCACATGTCCCATGCCCTTTTTTCGTCGATTCTGTTGGCCGTCATCATGGCCTTTGGATGCCGTTTGGCCACTGAACTTGCTGCGGCAACGTCAGGATCAATTGTCCCCGAGCTGCAGGACTCGACGGTTCATCTGCAGGTAGCGCAGTACCCGATTGGGCCGATCGAGGATGCCGACGGCAATCTGTGGTTGGGTTCGGTGGGCAGCGGTGCCATGATGTGGGATGGAGAGGAGTTGCGCTATTTCCATGCGGAGGATGGGCTGCTCGGCGACCGTGTAACAGGTCTGACGCTGGATTCTTCAGGCCAACTGTGGCTGGTTTCGGCGGAGGGAAATCTGGGTGGACTGTCTGCCCTCATGACCTGGGATGGTGAAATTCTAGCGCGGGCAGAGCATCCTGCTGGCTTTCCGATCAATCCGGTGCGGCCCTATTTCGACAACAGCGGAGTTCTCTGGGTGCAATCGGAAGGCCGCTTTCACCGGGAGGTGAATGGGGTTTTCGAACCCTTCCCGCTTCCCGAGCCCAACTTGCCCCGGACCAACACCACAGGCTACGAACCGAAGAGCATGCGCCAGGTGCGCAACGGCGACCATTGGTTTGCCACTTCCGATCAGGGGGCCTTCCGATGGGATGGCGAAGAGTTTTACCAGCTCACCACTGCCGACGGTCTGCCCACCAACAACGTCTCCTTGCACTTGGAGGATCGACAGGGAAACCTCTGGCTCAGCTGTTTCCACTGGCACTTGACCTCAGGTGAGCAACGCGGCGCCCTGTGCATGTGGGACGGCGAAACGATCACAACTTTTCCAGACATCCCGGGCTTGACCGAAAATGAGGTCTACTCCGTCCTGGAAGACCGGGATGGCAACATCTGGATGTGCGCCACCGGCCATGGCGTATACCGTTACGACGGCATCAACTTCAAGGCATTCACCCAAATCCAACCTGAAAATCCCGACTTCAGATTCGGGTGCAATTCCATCTACGAGGATCGAAAGGGCCGCCTGTGGTTCGGTTTTGCGGGCGGACTGCATCGACTGGATGGAGATACCCTCGTGAACGTTACCCGCGGTGGACCTTGGGACTGAATGTCCTGCATGGCCAAAAGAGCATTTGGCACAACAAGGGGGGCAACAACCATTTGAAAGGCGCTGAAAGGCCTGTCATTGCTAGATAATTGATGGCACCCTGCCTGCTACTTTCAAAATCCTCGCATCTTCAACAGGTGCGGGGATTTTTGCGTCAAAGGCCTGCCGGGCTCTTTTTGTTGCAATTGTAATGTTTACCATTCCCGCGGTCAAGCGTTTATGAGTCTCAAGGACAAGCAGTCACGAAATAAACCAAGAAGATCAGCAGGTCTTGGATATTGGTCTGATCGTCTTCTGTCAAGTCTCCAAAGCAGGGAGGGCTGATGCAGCCGAAGTCAGTAAGGAAGAGCAAAAGGTCTTCAGATGTAATCATACCGTCTTCGTCAAAATCAGCAGGGCAATGACAATCGTCATATTCACAACTGCCATTGTCAGAGGTCGCAGTGGTATCGTAATTGCATGCCGAAGGATCTGTGCAGCCGGGGTTCTCAAAACCTTTTCTGCGACATCAACTACCCCCCGAGCAATTGGGGACAATAGAAGCAGTAAGCTAGTTCGGCTGCCTAATTGGGGCGCATGCCCGCAGATCTCAAGGCAAGATATCCCCCAACAGCTGTCAGCGGAAGATGTAAGAGGGTGGGTCAGTGGGAGCTATATGCAATTCGCAGAAATGACATTCGACGGCTAAGTTTCGCCGATGATCAACTTTAGTGCAATCATGTTCTTGGTAAGCGCATTCCGTCTTCCAAAAGCATTTCTTTCTTTTGGAGGGTGACGATATGTCATCTAAATTGGGGAGTGTAATACCTAATTTGATCAAATGACCATCGACGAATTTGTTCTCAAGTACAACCTGGAGCCTGTTGCAAAAGTAAAACGCATCATGCCTTCAGGCTTGTGGGGGGAGACTAAGCTTGATCAAGTAGTTTCAGTTGCAGACAAGGATTGGTTGGTCAATAATTTCTGTCAAATCAGTCTTGCTTCATTTGAAAACCTCTTGATACTCGACCTCACAAACTGCGAAAGTTCAAAACCTTGTGCTGATTTTTTTGAATCCAATAGCTTAGTGCACCTGGGAAAAATGGGAGGCAAACTCAAATTGAACAAAAGCTTCGGGAAGCTTGCTCAAATTAAAGAGGTGCACTTATCGGCTGTACACGTTACAAGCCTTCCAAAAAACGTGGGAGATTTAGCCACTTTGAAGTCACTTCTCTTGTCGGACACGGTCATTAAAAAACTGCCACCATCATTTAGTGAGTTGCACGAATTGAAAGAATTTAAGGTGTGGAGCAAGCTCCAAGAGTTGCCTGAAGAATTGCCGAAATCGTTGGAAGTCGTGGACTTGAGGTCCAATAAATTGACTAAAATCCCTGGTGCATTGATGAGGTTACCTAACCTGAAATGGTTGGATCTGTCATCCAATCCTTTCACATCACTGACGCTACCTGATAGGCCAAATGGTACGCTCGAGGAACTGGGATTGGCGCGATCGCCGTTTGGGTTGTCGCAAAAGACGATTACGGAAGTGCAGAAAGCCTTTCCAAACGCTAAAATATCTGGTGGAGCCAGCAATGGGAAATTTGTTGAAGACGGCAAGAGTCTTTACTTATCGTGCACCAAGCTCTATCACAGCATGGCGCAACCTGAAGGAAGTACGAGCTCGAATTGACGATAATTGGTCACTCAGATGCATGAATGAAAGTGCCGGTGAGTTTCATGCTAATACGAATAACTGACTGCTCTTCGTGAGTTTTGAAGTTTAGATTGATTTTGTGTGGTGTTCATTTCGAACTAAATTGGAATGAAATTTCGAGCAATGCCAAGCAAAAAAGTTAAAGTTCAAGTGGCTTTTGATAAGAACACTTTCAAGCCTACTAAAAAAGCATTGGGCCTGAGCAAGGAGCTATCGACACTCAAGAATGACAGGGTTGTCAAGGTTGTCAAATGGAGTAAAGAGGATGTCTTTGCAGGTAAAGAACGATTGATAACGCACTTAGATTCAATCACACTGGAAATCTCGCCGAGCGCGGGGTATCCGTTTCAAAGTACTCTTGCAAGTGGCTCCTACTTTGCAATTCCTTTCGCTCGTTTTAAGATTTTTGATACTCTGCAACTTTCATTTTTTGATGATAAACTGGAGGTTTCAGGTTGTATTTCGATCGAATTTGGCGTGAAAGACCTCATTTACGACGATTTTACCGAATCGGGTTTGGTGAATTTTCAGTCTCTGAATGTGAGAGTCAAGGAAAGTGGGGAGTTATTGACTTTCTCCAAGTACGGCGAGATGTGGCAAAAAGAAAAGGGGGATAGGGCTGATTTTAAAGCGGGTTTGAATGAGCATTACATTGCAAATCAGCCAGTCATTCTTCTAGAGTAGGGTTAAATTTTGAGTTTTGTTTACCTTGTGTTTTAAAGTCATTTACCGAGAGTAATGATCGATTGATTTTACACTCATCAGTGTTCATGTGCTAAAACCAAACAAGAATTCCAATTGATGCCAAGGTTACGGATAGTGTTTCTGTTGTTTTTGGGATTGCTCTCGCCTAGAATCGGCTTATGCCAGAGTGATGAAGTTCGATGGGTACGTCACATCGAGTCTTTGTTAGATGTAGCGGTGCACACGGAGAATGACCCCAAGTTTCTGGATTGGGCAGAAGTGTACTGTGACTCCTTGAAGCAGATAGAAGGGTTTGAGACGCTCGCCGCAGAGCAACAAGCACGCATCAACCAAACACGCGACATTTGTGGTGACAACTTGAACCACAGGGCTCCCACCTTGGAGTTGTTTCGGGGAAAACCACACTATATGGGGTTTGCCGATGATGCAGTAGAGTATGCATTGGAAAGTGCAATGCTCAACCTGTTGAGACGTCCCATTGAATTCCAAAGCACAACTTCGGTTCGTGACGGAGCATTGCACGCTGTCGTGGCCCAAGGGGCTGTAGAATTAGATTTGTGGGAAATCGCCTTGGATGCGCTCGATGTTGAAACGAATTACTCGTTTCAGAGGATGATGGGTATTCCAAAATCAGCCGAGGATTCATTGATTTGGCACGTTCAAAAGGTGCCTAGTGAAGCGAATCTTAGAGCTCTTGCCGAAGGGTTGAAAGTCAAACGTATCGCAGTATTTGAGGTCGAGGTCTCGGATGTTATCGAAGAACGGTTGTGGTTGGTGGGAATGCGTTTGAGAGTTTGGGATGTGAGCAATGGATTCGGAGACACCATTTCCGCAACAGGATTTTGTGAGGACAAGACGGCAAGCCCAATCATGCTGAACCTCTTGGATGTCTTGGTATGGAGCTTTCTGCTACTGATCCTGATATCTGGCTTGGAGCACATTCACTGGTCCGAGGTGAAGCGAGGTGTCAGTGGGTTGAAAGGACTTTTACTCATTCTCTCGTCATGGATTCGACTTGCGATTGAACGCATACCGAAGATTGCACTCTTCCTGGTTCTGCCCACGGTAGTGTCTTTTTTGTTTCTTCAGGCAGTGGGAGCATTCGTGCCAGTCCCAACAACCCATTACCAAGAATTGGATTCTAAGCTGTGGGTAATTGGTACAGCAATGGGGATGAGTCTATTGCCTACCGTGCTCAATTTCTTTGTTCTCAATCGAATCAGGTTGGATGGATTTCACAGCATGCGGTCGTACCGAGATTTAGCGAATGTCTCTTTATTCGGCTCGTTCATCCCTTTTATGTACATCCATGAAGTGAATGGCACACCGCTAGGGTTTGAGTTTGTGTTGATGTTGGTGGTTGCGACTTGGATGGCAGCTGATTTGTTAGCGTTCAATTTCAATGAAATCATAGCGGCTAAAAAATCTCCACGTGTGCGACTTGTAGCGGTTGGCGGTCTCGTTTTGGGAATTGTTGTTGTCATGGTGTTGACGTTCGATATGATTGGTGAATCATCACTTCAGGCGTCTTTGCAGTTATCGCTTTTGGGTGGCCTTGCCAATATCGCCTACAGACCATTGATGCGCCGGGCACATAGCTCTGATTTGTTGGCTTCACGAGCCACTAGCGATAGTTCAAGCTTGGAAACAGGAGAGTTTGTGGGGAGCGTTGTGCCTAACATTGACGAAATGTTAGGTCGAATCCAGTCTGATGCTTTCAAAACAGGCTTTATTCGAGGGCCGAAGGGAATTGGTAAGACGCGTTTGGTTCAGGAAATTCAGCTGCGACTGAAAGAATCAGATGCTTCTTGGTCATTGTTTTTTGGAGATTGTGATGAAATACAGGAAGAAGGTCACCTCGCATTTGAGCCTTTTGTTGAGGCATTTGGAGATTTTTTGAGCATCACAGAGGTAGGAGACCGCACGGCTCAATTTGATTCAATAGGCCAATCTGTTTTTTCAGCAGTGGCAGAAGCAGCGCCCATTCCCTTGGGATTTGAGGGGGTTGAAGAGAATGTTACGCAATCCCTCGAAGATTTTGCTCTTTACTTGATTGATCGCCTCGAGAAGATACAAGGCAAATCTCTTTTGATCTTGGATGATGCGCAGTGGATGGATGTGGACACCCGGCAATTGCTTGAGAAATTCATGGGAATGGTTTCCCGTAACGCCAATCTGCGGGGAAGGTTGAAGTTAATACTGACGTGTCGCGAAGCCGAAAATCAAACGGTGAATCGATTAAATGCCTTCGATTTTATTTCCTTAGCCTCAACGTTGGATGCGATAGATCTCTTCGATGGCACGAAGTTCGAAACCGAAAACTTCCTCATGGGATTGAGCCAATCGAGAGCTGACTTCACTCTATCAGACAACAGTCTCAATACGCTCAATGATCTTTTCAATCAACGTCTAAGCGCTGATTCGAAGGATGAGGAACAAGTGGTCACGCCGCTCTATATCATACGGACCATTTCCCAATTTCAATCGAACCAGACATTGGTGTCAGGATCTGACGGCTGGGTGCTTTCCCGAACGTTGAATTTGGACGACTTACCCAATTCTGAAGCCATCGATGCGTTCTACCACAAGATTTTTGACACCTATCCTGCCAAATGGGTGCGTGTGCTTGAAAGTGCTTCCATTGTGGGTAGAAGCTTTGACGCTACCGTGCTAGCGGCAGTTTGGGGGCATGAGCTTCTTGATGTGCTTGACTACTTGGAGCAATTGGAGTCTCAAGAGATTCTCGAGGATGTTCGAAACGAAGATAATATTTACAAATTCAAGGATAAGCGGGCAATTGCGGCAGTGCGATCTTATTTCCCAAATTCTTCAGGGGATCGAAATGCAAGACAAATCGTCGTAGAGTACAACAAGCGATTGTTGTCGGCGAGCGCATCATGTGTGCCAGAGCGTGCTCTGCAATCAGACCAAGCTTTATGGAGCTACCTTGAACGTCTGGGACAAGTTCAGGGAGCAAAAGGAAGGCGATCTTCCATGCATTTATTGATTGAAGAGTTGGCAATTCGATTTGCACTGGATGCTGAGGATCATGGAGCCGCTCCACTGATCAAACTTGAAAGTAAGGCCTCCGAATGGGGGTTCACTTCATTGACTCGTCTACTTCAAGCGCTGATCGTTGTTCTAGGTGAGGATTCGCTGCGTGCCAGTCAGTTCGTAGCAGCCCAAAAGAGTGCTGAAGACGCATTAACGCCTCATTTAAGGCCATACATCAGGTTGTTGTTTGATCGCAATCATGCCTTGAATTTGTTGAATGGAGAGACTCTGATGCTCGAGGATCGAGAGAGAGAGGAAATCGCCACTCAAATTATCCAAGCAGGTCAGGGAGCGGCATGGGTTGGGGTGGTTGCTCTATTGCTTGCTCACCCCAAAGCCACTGTCGAATTCAAAAAATCACTGACGGATGAGTGGAAGGAATGTCCGCCGTTACTTAATGGGCAGATGAGTTTTGCGAAGAAGCGATTCGAGTTGATAGCGGAAACAGGTCTCTCGAGTTCTGAAAAAACGGAAGAATGGTTCTTGCATTGGAGTGAGGTGGTCAGTTCAGGCTCCATGCGACAAAGAAAAGTGGTGGCCAAAGCCATACTCAGACGGCTATTGAATGTTGAAGAGAATATTAAGAGTGCCGTGCAATGGTTTTTCGATAATCAGCATCACTTGAGAAGCAATTCAGGTGCTCTGCGGCTCGGTTGGATTCAAACGTTGAATGGTGTGCTGTTGAATGATGTTTATGCTCGGCGCATGCTTTGCCAAGAGAACAAGTCGCTTCTTCAGGAATGGTTCCGAGACATGGATCGTTATCTGGAGTTACGATTTGACCCAGACCTCTACTCACAAGCAATATTCGACATGCGTGCGCGTCGCCTGTCGTGCGAAATGGAATGGAACGATTTCAAAAGAGAGGATTTGCAGAAGCAAGGAGAAGCAATGGTCCATTATGTGAAGGGTTTTCAAGACGTTCACACCATTCATCTTGCGACGGCTTTTAAAGTTGCTGCAGCGGCTTCCCTGCCAAAGACTGCATTCGAATTCTTGAAGGCGGAATATGAAATTTACATTTCGATTAACAATGAAATGCCACAAGCGGAATCGCTCGACGGTGTGTGTGTGCGCTTGAGTACCCTTTGTCGAAATGAATTGAACGATTATGAATCTGCGCTCAGATGGGCTCGTGAAAGCTTGAGTTGGGCGGAAAAGGCACTTGAGCAGGGTCGGGATTTGGATATTGGGCCCAATCACTATTTCGTTGGTACGGCGTTGGTTGAATTGGATCTTCATCAAGAAGCTGCAGAGGCATTCCAACAGGCTCTCGATCAATGGAGTTCCGATTCAGACGGGATGAAGTATAAGATTGCAATAACGAATATGCATCGTGGAGCATCTCAGATCAAAGCAGGAATGCCTGAAGGGAAGCAAACCTTGCAAGAAGCCATTGATGCCTTGGAGTCACAAGAGCTGAAGCCGCTTGTGAGTAACACCAACGCAAGCCGAATCGAAGAGATGAAGCAACTGCTTGATTAAGTTGGCAATTACCGATCAAATGTCTTAGAGTCATTGCGAGTGAACACAGTTTAAAACCAATAGAAATTTATGGAAAGACTTATCTCAAGATTGCTTCAGGCGGCAATGCGAATA
>ENA-OREB01000944-OREB01000944.1-marine-metagenome-genome-assembly--contig:-NODE-944-length-14493-cov-2.451720_pt1 | contig 14493 bp, 12 predicted proteins | sample MGYA00248625_ERZ508552 | MGnify/ENA primary metagenome ERZ508552 (study PRJEB26219, sample SAMN06267888) | marine metagenome | isolation source: Monterey Bay, California, USA | place: USA:Monterey Bay...
AAAAAACACATGTGACTAACTCTAATCGTTTATAATTACAGATTAACAGAAACTTTATTAAAAATGGAAATAACAATTATTATTGATTATTTAATTATTAGCATAATAGCTTCTGTTGCTGTAAATTCTATATTAAGAAATTATGCCCAAACTAATAATTTTTTAGTTGATATTCCAGATAGAAGTAGGAAATTTCATTCAAGGCCAACACCTTTAACAGGTGGTATTGGCACTTTTATAGCTCTAATACTATCTGGGAAGCTCTATATTGATTTGAACAATCTTAATGGGTACCTTCCAGAGTTTACATATTATCTTATGGTTAGCTCTTTACCATTATTGCTACTATTTTTAATTGATGATTATAGAGGCCTAAAGGTAATTCAAAGATTGTTAATACAAGTTGTTGCAAGTTTTTTTATGATTTATACAACTGGAATTCAATTAGAATCATTTGGTAACTTATTTGGTTCTGGTAATATAGATCTTGGAATTTTAAGTATTCCAATTACTATTTTTTGCGTAGTTGGGATAATGAATGCGTTTAATATGATAGATGGAGTCAATGGTTTGTGCGCTGGGTGTGCAATGATAAGTTTATTATTAATAGGTTTTCATTCGGGATTCATTTATGACTCAATGTTGGTATTAATAATTGGCTCTATGATTGGATTTTTAATTTTCAATTTAAGAATATTTGGTAAGAAAAGAGGTGTATTTCTTGGGGATAGCGGATCTAATTTAATTGGTTTCTGGGTAGCATGGAGTGCAATTTATTGCTCTCAAAATGCAATATATAACACTGAGCCAATTACTATGGTTTGGTTTGTAGCTATTCCTCTTTTAGATTGTATTGGGTTAATATTTGCCAGACTAAAAAAAGGTATAAGCATCTCCTCTGCAGGAAGAGACCATATTCACCACAAACTAATGAATAGGTACTCGCCTGAACAAACACTTGTAATAATATTGATAGTCTCGTTGATTACAGGTTTAGTAGGGATATTTGTAAATAATATTTATTCATCTTGGGTTTCAACTTATGTATTTATTATTTACGCCGCATGTTATTACTTATATGCTTACTATAAACCTACAAAAAATAAAATTTAATGTTTAATTTTTTTAAAAAGAAAGAAAAATCTGTTCAAAAAATTGAAAAAAACTTAGACATAAAATTGACTGCGTCATTATTAGCATATGAAATAGCAAGATCAGATGGGGATATAGCTGATTCTGAATTATCCGTTATTCTTGAAGAGTTAAAAAAAATATCTATAAAAGTTCAAAAAACTGAAGATGATATATTACAAATTATTCAAAATTTTAGTAATAATAGTGTCTCGTTTCATGAGTTCATAGAAGATATAAATAAAGACTATTCAAAAGAAGATAAGCTCTCCTTGCTTTCCTTTTTATGGTCTGTTGCCTATGCTGATTCTATTCTAGAAGTAAATGAAGAGAGGTTAATAAGAAGAATTGCAGATTTAATACATCTAAAAGATATGGATGTATTGAAAATTAAAGATAAAGTTAAAAATAATAATGCCTAATACTCTATAAAGTTTTTATTAGCTTCTAAGAAATTTCTAGCATCTTCTCTAAGACAATCAAAATTTGAAAATTGCTTTATTCTATCAAATATATCATTGCCTACGAAAGTGCCCATTTGATACAAAATTACACACCTTTCTAATTCATCTACCCTGACATCTTGGTTAAGCTGTTGTACTAATTCTTTATAAGTAACATATGAGTTAGTAACCTTCATATTGCTTTTGTTATCTAGAATAAGAAAATTAGTTTCTTTAAAAGAATTATAAGGCAGCCACTCTATTCCGTTTGTAGATTCTCCTGGAATTCCTTTTTTAGCAAAATTAGACCAAAATAACATCATATTTTTTGATAAAAATCTTTTGGAAGGTCCTGATGGGTAGAGTAAAAAACCAAAGCCACCAACAACATCATTGTTTCCTGTAATAAGTGGTATTTCAGTTCCATGCGATGCCCCGATTAACTTCTTAAAGTCTGCAATAAAAAATCTTCTATGATCATCCCAATCATACCTATAAGCATAGGTATTTATATTGCCAGCGATATTTAATGATGAAATTGGCTCTATTACACCCCGTATTTTCCATGCTTCGCTTCTATAAAAATTAAATGCTTCGAATGAGGCTTCATTTTTTATTTTAACCTTTGGGATACCTAAAATTGAACCAAATAAAGAATAATCCAATTCAACAAAATATTCTGCAGCTGCAAGCCATAGTTTTACTTCATCCCTATTAGAGCCAGCCATAAAAGGTACATTTTTACTATTTTTTAAAGCTTTTTCTAGGCCAATTTTTGGGATTACTATTCCATCATTGGTTAGTAAGGGCACTTCTAGATTAGATTTATCAGAGTAATCACTAAAAAATTCTTCAGCGGTTAGTGAATATAATTCTTTGTTTAATTCAAGATAAGACATCTTATCTGAATTTAAAACAAGTCTTTTTACAACCTCATTGCTAGTATGATTGAATGTTGGATTATCATTATTATTTATATGAGCATGTTCAGCAGACGTAGATGTTGTATAGCCTGATTGTGAAATTGCTTTATGGAAAAGACCATTGGCTTGTGGCGCAACCATCAAAGAGAGAACATTATGACCTCCAGCAGATTCTCCAAAAACAGTAATATTGTTAGGATCTCCTCCAAAAAGTTGTATATTGCGATTAACCCACTTTAATGCTTCGATAATATCAAGTGTGCCAAAATTTGAAGTTTTATCTATTCCTTTATGTATTCCTTGAATTGCAGGGTGAGTAAACCAACCAAAAGCGCCGAGTCTGTAATTGATAGTTACTACAATAACATTATGTCTGTTTACCATTTTTGAGAAATCATATAAGTCTTTTAGACCGGAAGTGTTCCCACCCCCATGTATCCAAAACATTACTGGCAAAAGTTTAGAAGATTTTTTCTTTGGTTTTTTTATATCTAAATATAAGCAATCTTCTGTACCTGTAATGAACCCTTCCCCTGGAGCCCCTCCCATTGATGATGGTTCTTGAATACAAAAATTATTATCTTGATCTTTAATTATTACATTAGCATTCAATGATTCTCTTGGTGCTTTCCATCTTAGGTTTCCTATAGGTGGCTGAGCATATGGAATATCATCATAATTGATAACTTTATTTTTGATGTACCCTTGCACTTGACCTGAAGAAGTATGCACAAATTTGTCAATTTCTTTAGCAATACTTACAGGACTAAGAAGTAATAAAAAAGTTAGGATATAAAGTTTTTTTTTAGGCATAATGTTTTTTATTTAAAAAAACAAAATTGTGGTTACCAGCTCTAATTATTATATTAGTTATAATTCTAATGATTTACCTTTCAAAATATGGAGTAGACATTTTAGGATATTCTATTTTTTAATAAATTTTAATGGAGTTTTATTATGTCTAATTATATGAGGGTGATATTTATATTACCTTTTTCAATTATGGGTATGTCAAGTATATCTTATGCAGCACCGGATGCTGAAACGGCTTATATTTTTAACTCATTTTCTTTCCTTGTTCACGGTTTTTTAGTTATGTTAATGGCTGCAGGCTTCTGTATGCTTGAAACAGGTTTAGTTAGAGCTAAAAATGCAGTTGTTCAATGCGCAAAGAATATTGGTCTTTACTCAATAGCAGGATTGATGTTTGCATTTGTAGGTTATAATTTAATGTATATGGATGTATCGGGTTGGATTGGAACTCTATCTGTATGGGGACCTTCTGATGAATTAAAGAGTTTTGGTGGAGAAAATGATTCTACATATTCTTCTGGTTCTGATTGGTTTTTTCAGATGGTTTTCTGTGCAACAGCTGCTTCTATTGTAAGTGGAGCTGTAGCTGAAAGAATTAAATTAAAAAGTTTCTTTGTATTTGTTGTTTTACTCTGTGGATTTATATATCCAATCCAAGGTTCTTGGTCTTGGGGTGGAGGTTTTTTAAGTGAAGCTGGTTTCTTAGATTTTGCCGGATCATCAATCGTTCACGGTGTTGGAGGATGGGCTGCTTTAACTGGAGCAATTATACTAGGCGCAAGAAAAGGTAAATATTCTGACGATGGAAGTATTACTCCAATGCCTGGTTCAAATTTGCCTTTGGCAACTTTAGGAACATTTCTCCTTTGGTTTGGTTGGTTTGGTTTCAACGGTGGATCTCAACTGGCTATGGGAACCGCAGCTGATGTTGCCGCTATTTCGAATATTTACATTAATACTAATTTAGCCGCAGCTGGTGGAGTAGTAGTAGCTATTATTCTAACAATGCTTTTTTACAAGAAAACTGACTTAACTATGGCCTTAAATGGTGCATTAGGTGGGTTAGTGGCTATTACAGCCGAACCACTAGCGCCAACTCCAATGCTTGCAATATTCATAGGTGCTGTTGGTGGATTAATAGTTGTCTTAACAATCCCAATGCTTGACAAATTCAAGATTGATGATGTTGTTGGCGCTATACCTGTTCATCTTTTTGCAGGAATTTGGGGTACCATAGCCGTTGTTTTGTCAAATTCTGACGCTACTATAGGCGCACAGTTATATGGTATATTTGCAATAGGAGCTTTTACAATTATAGCCTCTACCATAGCGTGGTACGTTCTAAAACTTGTAATTGGGATTAGAGTCACACCTGAGGAAGAAATGGAAGGCATGGATATAAGCGAAGTTGGCATGGAAGCTTACCCTGACTTTAGAAAATAAAAAAAATAAAGAAAAAGGAGGAAATTATTCCTCCTTTTTTATATGCCTAAAGAGCCATAACTTTGAGCAACACGTTTAATAGAAACCATCATTGCAGCTGTCCTCAAATCAGGTATATTTTTATTACCATTCCAAACTTCACTGATAACTTTATAAGTCTCCATCATAGTATCCTCTAAACCAGATCGAACTAGATCTAATTCAGACGCTCCCTTCAAAGAATTTGATTTTAATTCAGATGGAAAATCTTTTCCAGTCATGCTTTCTATTCCTTCTATAATAGAAGACATTTGATTTTCTTGTGCTCTTCTTTGCAATCTACCAAGTCTTATTCTACTTAAATTTTTTATCCACTCAAAATAACTAACAGTGACACCACCTGCATTGGCGTAAAGATCAGGAATAATTACTACTCCACGTTTATTTAATATTTCATCTGCATCAGAAGAAATTGGACCATTTGCAGCCTCAATAATAAGAGGGGCTTTTATCCTTTCTGCATTATCCTTATTAATAACTAATTCCATTGCAGCTGGTATTAAAATATCTGCTTCAGCCTCTAAAATTTCTGAACCAGATTTAACAAATCCTTTGAAGCCTTCGATTGTACCATTTTTAACAAGATGATCCTTAAGTGATGATATATCTATTCCGTCTTTATCGACAATTGCACCATCACGTTCCATTACGTGAGTTATGATAGCACCATCTTCGTTAGATAAGAAATATGCAGCATAATATCCAACGTTTCCTAAACCTTGAACAATAATCCTTTTATTTTTTAGACCAGATGTTAAACCTGTTTTTTTAACATCTTCAGAGTTCTCAAAAAAAGCTTTTAGAGCATATTTTACGCCTCTTCCAGTTGCCTCTGTCCTACCAGCAATACCACCCTTATTTACAGGCTTACCTGTTACACAAGCCCATGCATTTAAATCCGTTGGATTTAAACGTCTATATTCATCTGCCATCCAAGCCATTTCACGTTCACCAGTCCCTACATCAGGTGCTGGAACGTTTTGAGATGGGTGAATTAAATCTCTTTTAGCTAACTCCTGTGTAAAACGTCTAGTGATACGTTCTAACTCTTCAGGAGACCATTCTTTAATATTAATAATAAGTCCACCTTTAGAACCACCAAATGGAACTTCAACTAGCGCACACTTGTATGTCATTAGAGCAGCCAAAGCTTCAACTTCTTCTTGATTAACAGCCATATCATATCTGATGCCGCCTTTTACTGGTTCAAAATGATCAGAATGTACAGAACGATAACCAGTAAATGTATGAACTGTTCCCCTTAGCCTAACTCCAAATCGAACTACATATGTTGCATTCGCCATCATTATTTGATTAGCTAAATCTTGAGAAAGAACCTCAGCTCCATAGGTCTTTTGAACATAATCAGCTGCTTTTTTAAAGTTAACTTCAATTGAATTTAGAAATGCATCACTAGCCATTATTTTTTTCAATCTTTTATAGATTGCCCCATTGTTTTTATTTAATAATTACCAAAAATGACTATTACATAAAAAGGAAAGAGTTGAAAGCAATATGAATCTATGATTTTAAGCTTGAAAAAAATATCTATTTTATTCATTTTACAATCTAACTTAAATTATACTTAATAATCTTTATCAAATAGGAAAAAATATGTTTTCAAATCTAAAATCAGCAATTCAAAAAGTTACCTCCAAAACTACTGAAGAAGATGAATATAAAGGAGAAGACGTCCAAGCTGTCATTATTTTACTTTTAGAAGCCTGTCAAATAGATGGAGAAACTGGTCAAGTTGAGCTTGATTATATCAAAAAGCTTTTGGTTAATAAGTTTGGATTTAACGAAAAAGACGCTAATGAAAATATAAGTAAGGCCCTAGAAGACAGTGAACAAAGAATAGAAATTTTTTCTCAAATTAAAGTTATATTAAATGAAATGAATCATGAAGAACGAATTGAGGTAATTCAAATGATGTGGGGAGTTATTCTTGCCGATGGTGTAATAGACGATTTTGAAGCTAATTTAATGCGTCGTATGAATGGGCTTTTATATGTTTCAGGAGTTGAAAGTGCCGCTGCAAAAGAAAATGCGATGACACAACTTAAATAAAAGAAATATGTTAATGTAAGAAATATAGTTATGTTTAACTAAGAAGGTTACATCAAAGGGGCTTTAATAATATGTTTTTTCACTCAATGAATTTTTCAATAGGTAAAGATAACGAAATTTTAAAAGAATCTATTTTTAAATTTGCTCAAAAAGAAATTGCACCTCTTGCAGATCAAATTGATAAAGACAACTCTTTTCCTACTGAATTATGGAAAAAGTTTGGTGAACTTGGGCTTTTGGGTATAACTGCCGACACACAATATGGTGGTAGCGAAATGAGCTACTTAGCTCATTGTATTGCTATGGAAGAAATTAGCAGAGCCAGTGCATCTGTTGGCCTTTCTTATGGTGCCTTCTCAAATTTATGTGTTAACCAGATTAATAGAAATGGCACAGATGCGCAAAAAGAAAAATATTTACCAGAATTGTGCAGTGGTTCAAAGATTGGCGCCTTAGCTATGAGTGAGACAGGGTCTGGGTCAGATGTTGTTTCAATGTCACTTCATGCTGAAAAACAAGGTAACAAAACTTATTTACTTAATGGCTCAAAAATGTGGATTACTAATGGGCCTGACGCTGATACTTTAGTAGTCTATGCCAAAACAGATCCGTCTGGAGGGTCAAAAGGAATAACAGCTTTTATAATAGAAAAATCAATGACAGGATTTTCTACGGGTAAAAAGTTAGATAAGCTTGGCATGCGAGGATCGAATACAGCTGAACTAATTTTTGAAAATTGCCCAGTTCCAGAAGAAAATATTTTAGGAGAAGAAGGAAATGGCGCATCTATATTAATGAGTGGTTTAGATTATGAAAGAGTTGTTCTTGCAGGTGGACCTTTAGGTATTATGGCAGCTGCGATGGATAATGTTGTTCCATATATTCATGAAAGAAAGCAATTTGGTAAATCAATTGGTGAATTTCAAATTATGCAAGGTAAAATAGCAGATATGTACACAACTATGAACGCTTGTAAATCTTATGTTTATGAAGTGGCTAAAGCATGTGATAGAGGAGAAACAACTAGAAAAGATGCAGCGGGATGTATTTTATACTCCGCTGAGAAGGCTACGCAAATTGCATTAGAAGCTATTCAAACATTAGGTGGAAATGGTTATACTAACGAGTATCCTGTTGGAAGACTTTTAAGAGATGCAAAATTATATGAGATAGGAGCAGGAACTTCAGAAATCAGAAGAATGTTAATTGGTAGAGAATTATTTTCGGAAACCTCAGCATGACAATTCTAAAGTCAAATATAAATAAAAATGATCCACAGTTCTTTGAAAACAAAGAAAAGTTCAATATTGACTACCAACTAACGCTTGAAGCCATTAATTATTCAATGAATGGGGGTGGCGAAAAATTAAACGAACGCCACATAAAACGTGGAAAAATTCTTCCTCGTCATAGAGTTACTAAATTACTAGATCCAGGTTGTGCTTTTCTTGAGGTTGGCTTAACTGCAGGTCATGACATGTATGACAATGCATGTCCCTCTGGAGGAATAATAACTGGGATTGGACAAGTTCATAATAGAGATGTGATGGTTATATGTAATGATTCAACTGTTAAAGGTGGAACATATTACCCTATAACTGTAAAAAAACATTTGCGTGCTCAAGAAATAGCTCTTGAGAATAATTTGCCTTGTATATATTTGGTTGACTCTGGTGGAGCTAACTTACCTAACCAGGATGAAGTTTTTGCCGACAAAGACCATTTTGGTAGAATTTTTTATAATCAAGCCAATATGTCTTCCAAAAATATTCCTCAAATTGCTGTTGTTATGGGAAGTTGTACCGCCGGTGGAGCATATGTCCCAGCAATGTCAGACGAAACTATAATAGTGAAAAATCAAGGTACTATTTTTCTTGCCGGCCCTCCATTAGTTAAAGCAGCAACGGGTGAAATTACCAATGCAGAAAATCTAGGAGGAGGAGAAGTTCATACAAAAATTTCTGGTGTAGCAGACCATCTAGCTGATAACGATGAACACGCTTTAGCTATAGCTAGACAATGTGTTAAAAATTTAGATGCAAACCAAAATGTTACTCCAATATCTACTAAATATAGCCCTCCATTATATGACCCTGAAGAGTTACTAGGAATAATTCCTGCCGATAGCAAAACTGCATATGATGTTAAGGAAATTATAATGAGAATAGTTGATGGATCTGAATTTGATGAGTTTAAAAAAGATTTTGGAACAACTTTAATAACTGGTTTTGCAAGAATAAAAGGACAATTATGTGGAATTATAGCCAATAATGGCGTCTTGTTTTCTGAAAGTGCTCTTAAAGGAACTCACTTTATTGAATTATGTAGCCAACGCAAGATACCTTTAATATTTTTGCAAAACATAACTGGATTTATGGTTGGAGAAAACGCTGAGCACGGTGGAATTGCTAAAAATGGGGCTAAACTAGTTAACGCTGTTGCTACAACTAAAGTTCCTAAAATAACAATTTTAATTGGTGGAAGCTTTGGAGCAGGTAACTATGGTATGTGTGGCAGGGCTTTTGGCCCAAGGTTTCTTTGGACTTGGCCATGTTCTAGAATTTCAGTCATGGGTGGAGAACAAGCTGCAAGCGTACTAGCAGAATTAAAGAAAAATAATACCCTTAAAAAAAAGGGTAAATGGAATAATAAAACTGAAAATGAATTTAAAAAGCCTATTTTAGAGCAATTCGATAATCAGTCTCACCCTTTATACGCATCTGCGCGTTTATGGGATGATGGAATAATAGATCCTGTGAAGACACGTGATATATTATCAGCAAGTTTAAAAATCACCTTAAATAAAGAAATAGAAGATACTAAATTTGGTATCTTTAGAATGTAAGTATTTTAAATATGCCTTCTAAAAAAATAAAAAAATTATTAATTTCAAACCGTGGTGAAATAGCATGTAAAATTATCTTATGTGCTAAGAAACTAAAAATACCTACATTAGCCATTTACTCAGACGATGATATTAATAGTTTACACGTTCAATTAGCTGATGAAGCCGTTCCTGTGGCAGGTTCACTTGTATCTGAAACTTATATGAACAGCTCAGCCATTATAAAAATAGCAAAAAAATATAAAGCAAATGCAATTCATCCAGGTTACGGACTTTTATCAGAAAATGCTGATTTTGTTGAACTTGTTGAAAAAAATAAACTAATTTTTATTGGGCCTAAAAGTCAAATAGTTAGAAGTATGGGAGAAAAAGATAAAGCGAAATCTCTAATGGAAAAAGCAGGAATCCCTGTAGTGCCAGGTTATCATGGAAATAATCAAGAAGAAGATTATCTCAAAAACAAAGCAGATAAAATTGGGTATCCTTTACTCATCAAAGCTAGAGCTGGTGGTGGTGGCCGTGGGATGAGAGTGGCTCTAAGTAAAAAAACTTTTTCATCATCCTTTAAAGAGGCCACTAGTGAGGCAAAAACAAATTTTGATGATAAAAACTGTATTCTTGAAAAATATATTTCAAAAGCACGCCATATTGAAATTCAGATCTTTGCTGATAAATATGGAAATGTAATTCATTTATTTGATAGAGACTGCTCATTACAAAGGCGTCAGCAAAAAGTAATAGAAGAAGCGCCTTCACCACAACTTAGTGATGAAATTAGAAGCTTTCTTGGCACCCTCTCTGTTAAAGCTGCTAAATTCATTAAATACGAGGGCGCAGGAACTATTGAATTTATTGCAGATGTAGAAAAAGGCCTTGATAAAAATAAAATATATTTTATGGAAATGAACACTAGGATTCAAGTTGAACATCCTGTTACAGAAGCAGTAACATCAACAAATCTGATATCCTGGCAACTAGAAATTGCTAATGGTTCTAAGTTACCTAAGTCACAAAATGATGTTAAATTAAATGGTTGGTCTATTGAAGCACGGTTATATGCTGAAAATGTAAATAATAATTTTTTACCACAAAGTGGTATTATTCATCACTTAAATTTTCCTTCACTTTCTAAACATAAAAACTGTACTTTAGAAACAGGAATTAAAGATGGAGACTATATTACGCCCTTTTATGACCCTATGATTGCAAAAATTATTTCACATGGAGACAATAGAGCAGACGCAATAGTAAAATTGAATAATTACCTAAGTGAACTTGAAATTGCAGGTATAACAACAAATTTGAATTTATTAAAAAAAGTTTTAAACCATAAAGACTTTAAGAAAGAAAATTTTACCACTAAATTTATCGAAGAAAATTTAGATGACCTTATTGATAATAATATTGATAATTATCTAAAAGCTTTAACCTCACTAATAATTTTTAAAAATTTAAATGTTTTCCCAACTGATAATTGGTATATGTGGAAGCCTAACGAATACCCTTTAAATATATCTATAAAAGGAGTGGAAGAGAGGTTTAGTATAGCCTGTTTAAATTTTGATACATTTGAGATTAAATTTGATAATTTTAAATATATCTGTGCTTCTACAATTTTTACTAAAACTTCAATAGAAGCCAACGTTAATGGAAAGTATCTATCTATAAAGTATAATTTGTTTGTAGATAAATTTACTAACAATAAAATTTTTACCTTCTTCACAAAAAACAATACATATGAAATTCTTTTTTCAAATATATTAATATCAGGGGATGATGAAGATAAAAATTTAGACGATGTTATAAATGCCCCAATGCACGGGATTGTCAAATATAAAAATCTTAAACCTAATATAAAAGTAAAAAAGGGTGATGTTCTTTTATCTCTAGAAGCAATGAAAATGGAATATTCACTAAAATCGCCTCGTGACGGCATCATTGAAAAAATTTTAATAAAAGACGGTCAACAAGTTACAGAAAAAATGAAACTTATAACCTTGAAAAAATAAAAATATAACTGAAGTATACTCGCAATGAATAATTTTATAAATATTTTTGAAATGAGCCCTCGAGATGGTCTTCAAAATGAGAAAACATTTATAACAACTCAAAACAAAATTAAATTTATTAATGATTTATCCATGTGTGGATTTCAAAAAATTGAAACTTCTAGTTTTGTAAGCCCTAAATGGGTACCTCAGCTTGCTGACGCACACGAAGTATTTACTAAAATTAATAAGGTAAAAGGTGTAAAGTATACAGCATTAACTCCAAACGAGCGTGGCTTTGATAATGCCGTTAATGCAAAAGTTGATGAAGTTGCAATTTTTGCAGCGGCAACAGAAACTTTTAGTGAAAAAAATATTAACTGTAATATTGAGACAAGCCTAAAACGTTTTATACCTATTGCTAAAAAAGCTTTAAAAGAAAAGATACCCGTTAGAGGATATATTAGTTGCGTCTCTCATTGTCCATATGAAGGACAGGTAAATCCTCAAAAAGTGGCTGAAATTGCTAAGCACCTAATTGAGATGGGATGTTATGAAGTTTCTCTTGGAGACACAACTGGTAAGGGCAGCCCTGATGTTACATCAGGAGTGCTTGAGGAATGTCTAAAAGTTTTAACATCAGACAAATTAGCTGGTCACTTTCATGACACGTACCAAAATGCTTTAAATAATATCCAACTTTGTTTAGAAAAAGGAATTAAAACATTTGATGCCTCAGTTGGGGGTTTAGGAGGTTGTCCTTACTCACCAGGAGCCAAAGGTAATGTTGCAACAGAAAAAGTTAATAAACTTTTAATATCTTTAGGTTACAGAACTAATCTTAACTCTCAAAAGATAGATGAGTGCAGTGAAATGGCTTTAAAGCTCAAAATGGGTAAAAATTATGACTAATATCGAAATAAAAACAGTAATACTTAATAAAAATATCAACGGTATTTCTGAAATAATATTAAATCAACCACAAAGACATAATGCTCTATCTCCATTAATGATAGAGGAACTAGAAGTAATTTTTGATGATTTAACAAAAGATCAAAACACAAAAGTATTGATAATCTCATCTTCAGGAAAATCATTTTGTGCAGGTGGTGATTTAGATTGGATGAAAGAACAAATTTTTTCAGATCGAAAAACTCGAATTAAAGAAGCTACAAAATTAGCAAATTTATTAAATAAAATGTTTGAGTTTCCTAAGCCTTTAATTGCAAAAGTGGAGGGAAATGCATTTGGAGGTGGTGTAGGCATTATTTCCGTTTGTGATATTGCTATTGCTTCAGAAAATGTGAAAATGGCTTTAACCGAAGTAAAGCTAGGACTAATCCCTGCTACGATTAGCCCTTATGTGATTTCGAAAGTTGGAGCAAATAATTCAGTGGATTTGTTCATCAGCGCACAAATGTTTTCTCCTCAACAAGCCAAAAGCATGGGACTGATTAAAAGTGTAGTTAAGGCAGAAGACATAAATAAAGAAATCCAAAAAGAAGTTAATCCGTTTCTTGTTAATGCTCCAAAAGCAGTTTCAGCCTCAAAAAAACTTGTAAGAGATCTTTCTACAAAGATTGACCAAAAAACTATCAAGTTTACAGTTGAAGCTCTTGCAGATGTATGGGAAAACCCAGAGGCTATTGAGGGAATAAACGCATTCTATGAAAAAAGAAAACCTAATTGGTTAAAGGAGAAATAAATGCAAGATATTATAAAACAAGGTCAAAACAAAAATTTAACTAAATTGAATCTGAATTATGATGGAGTTAAAGACGGGGACGAACAAGCTGAAAATTACTTAAAAATTGTAAATGAGAAAATTGGTTTTATTCCTAATGTGCTTGCCGCATTTGCAAAATTTCCTAAACAATTTGAGGGCTTCACTAAATTATATAACGCTTTGATGTTAGGTGAATCAGGATTAACAAAGTTAGAAAGAGAAATGATTGCCGTTACAGTATCCTCTGAAAATCATTGTTTTTATTGTTTAGTAGCTCATGGTGCTGCTGTTAGAGAATTGTCAAATGATCCTCAACTTGGCGAACGTTTAGCTGCAAACTTTAGGTCGGCAGAGCTTCCTAAAAAACAAGAAACTTTATTAAATTTTTCAAAAAAATTAACCAGAGATCCTTCTGAAATTACAGAAAATGATCGATCTGACCTTAGAAAAGCCGGTTACACAGATAGAGATATTTGGGACATAAGTGCTATAATTGGATTATTTAATATGACAAACAGACTAGCTTTGGCAACTGAAATGGAACCAAATGATAACTATCATAATTTAGCAAGATAATTTAAATGTCCTTTAACTATAACGAAACACAATTATCAATCATTGATTCTGTTCAAAATATTATGAAAAATTTTGACGATGATTACTGGCTTGAATGTGATCAAAAAAGTATATTCCCTCATAAGTTTTATGACGAAATAGCTGATGGTGGATGGCTAGGTATTTGCATGCCAAAAGAATTTGGTGGTTCTGCACTGGGCATTACCGAAGCTTCAATTTTTATGCAAAAAGTATCTGAGACTGGAGGAGGAATGGCTGCTGCTTCTTCTATTCATATTAATATATTTGGACCACACCCTATAGTTGTTTATGGCAATCAAAAACAAAAAAGTAAATGGCTTCCATCATTAATAACAGGAAAAGAAAAAACATGTTTTGGTGTTACTGAACCTGATGCAGGTCTTGACACTGGAAAATTAAAAACATTCGCAAAAAAAATTAATAATGGATACCTTATCAATGGTCAAAAAATCTGGACATCGACAGCTCAAATTGC
>ENA-OREB01000957-OREB01000957.1-marine-metagenome-genome-assembly--contig:-NODE-957-length-14390-cov-3.401872_pt1 | contig 14390 bp, 11 predicted proteins | sample MGYA00248625_ERZ508552 | MGnify/ENA primary metagenome ERZ508552 (study PRJEB26219, sample SAMN06267888) | marine metagenome | isolation source: Monterey Bay, California, USA | place: USA:Monterey Bay...
GCCTGGATCGAACACCAGGTACCCCAATGCGGCTACTGCCAATCCGGTCAACTCATGTCCGCGGCGGCATTGCTGGCAAACAACGCCAACCCTACTGACGAGGACATCGACAACGCAATGGCCGGAAATATTTGCCGCTGTGGGATGTATGGCCGCATAAAGTCAGCCATCAAAACCGCGGCAACCACCGACTTCTACAACGCAGCTGCGCAGGAGGTGACCAGTGAATAAGTGGACAAGACGCGGACTATTGACGACCGGGTTGGTCGTTGGTGGCGGTTTGGTTGTGGGCATCGCGGTGCGCCCGGGAAATCGACTGGGCGCTTTGTCGGCACATGTCGCCGGTGATGAAGAAACCTTACTGAACACATGGGTCAAACTGGGTGCTGACAACTCCATCACCGTTATCGTCCCGCACTCCGAAATGGGGCAAGGCGTGGGCACTGCTTTATCTCAAATGCTCGCGGACGAACTCGACGCCGACTGGAATTTGGTAAGTTTTGAGGAAGCCCTCGCGATAGAAGACTTTGCCAACCATTCAATGGGGCGCGGTATATTGCTGGCCGGTGTCGATTTACCTGACATGATCGTACCCACGGTAACTGGGGTGATGATTATGACCGCCCAGGCTTTAGACCTGCAAATCACGGGCGGAAGTCTTAGCATTCGCACGACTGGCGAGTACGGTATGCGCGTTGCTGGCGCCGCGGTCAAGGATATGCTGAAACAGGCAGCAGCCGCAGCCTGGCAAGTACCCGCGGGCGAGATCGAGGCCCGGAAGAGCCATCTCTATCACAAAAACAGCGGCCAATCGGCCCCCTATGCAGACTTCGCCCAGGCGGCGAGCGAGATCACGCCAGCCGCCTCGCCAATACTCAAGACACCTGAGCAGTACACCATTATGGGCACCCATGTCGAACGACATGACATCCCAGCGAAAGTCGACGGCACCGCGCAATTCGCTATGGATGTCATTTTACCCGATATGCTCTATGCCACGGTTCAGCGAGCGCCCACATTTGATGGCGGCGTAGATACACTGAATGAAGGACCCGCACGCGCAGTGATTGGCGTGCAAGACGTCATTCGACTTCCTGCCGCCGACGGTGGCGGCATCGTCGGCGCATTTACTGTACCGGAAACGGTTGCCGTGGTTGCCAACAGTTATTGGTCGGCTAAGCGTGGCCTTGATGCGGTTGAGGTGAGTTGGAGTCAGACCGGACAAGAATCACGCTCGAGCGACGATATCTTTGCCCAGTTTGCCCGCGACATTGCCGCCGGGACAGATCGCGCGGCCGATAAAGCCCAGGGTGATGTGGCTGCGGCTATGGCGAATGCAGCGCAGACAATAGAAGCCGATTACAGCGTGCCCTATCTGGCTCATTCCTGCATGGAACCTTTAAACGCGACCGCTACCGTGAAGAACGGCAAATGCGAGATTTGGGTGGGTTGTCAGAACCCATTAGGCTTTCGTGGCTCAGTGGCCAATGCGCTCGGGATCGAGGTCGAGAACGTTACCCTGCACAATTGCTATATGGGTGGCGGATTTGGTCGCAAATCTGTGCCTGACTACGCCATCCAGGCGGCATTGTTGTCAGACAAAACCGGCAAGCCCGTGCAATTGATCTGGTCCCGCGAAGAAGACATACGTCAAGATCGCTACCGTCCTGCCATTGCCAGCAGTTTTCGCGCCGCTCTGGATAAGGCCGGACATCTGACCGCTTGGGAAAACACTTACGTGGATAAGCATGAACCGGCCGAGGCGCCACTGATCCCCTATAACGTGGCAGCCCAGGACATTGGCCATGTGGCAAGCCCCACACACATACCGTTTGGCGCCTGGCGAAGTGTGGACCATTCCCAACATGGATTCTTCACCGAATCATTTATTGACGAGGTTGCTCACGCGGCAGGCGAAGACCCCTATCAATTCCGCGCAGCGCGTCTGCAAGATCAGCCTCGCCATCTTGCTGTACTGAAGAAAGCAGCGGCAGCGGCTGGCTGGGACAAACCACTGGGGCAAGGACGTGGTCGAGGTATCGCACTACAGGAATCGTTCGGTTCACTGGTGGCCCAGGTCGTTGAGGTTACCATCGCTGATGGAGAAACGAAGGTCGACCGCGTCGTTGCGGCCGTTGATCCAGGTTTCGCAATCTCTCCAGACGGTTTAAGCGCACAGATTGAATCGGGGATTATCTATGGTCTAACCGCTGCGCTCTACGGCGAGATCACAATCGAAAACGGCGCTGTCAAACAAAGTAACTATCACGACTACAAGGCCCTTAGAATGCCCGAGGCGCCGGTCATTGAGACACACATCATCAATAGCCTAGCGACAGTCGGCGGCGCTGGTGAACCAGGTACCCCCGCTATTGCACCTGCGCTGGCGAACGCTGTGTACGATGCAACCGGGGTACGCGTTCGCAAGCTGCCCTTGAATCGGCCGGAGGTGAAACTCCAGATTGAAGATAGTAGCAGCCAGAAAACGAGTGCATGATGTTTAAGTAGGCAGTTATCGACCCATAACGAGGCGGGACGCTTAGATATTTAGGCTAGGCGTCCCGCTCGTAATGCAATGGCGAAGACCCGGGGTCTGGCTCAACTAGTGATAACGCTGAAAGAAGTAACCGCGATCAAAAGTATCGCAGCTATAGGTGCCCTCGATAGTCTTTTGCCAGGTCGCATTTGCTGCTGGTTTGGTCAAGAAGTTAAGCGTTTCGCCAACATTCGCAAAGTCGCCGCCCCAGAGAAACTTAAAGGTTCCCGTTGCATCTTCTGTCGCGCCTGAGCTTGGAAAGATAGCAGAAACGCCATGGTCAATATCGTTGTTATCCAAATAGCGGTTCCATTTTTGGAAAACGTCGGCAACATCCTGGGGTCCTTTATTTTCCTCAAGCGCACAATCGAACATGTAACCGAATGCCTGTTGTCTGGTTGCTTCCTCTGGCTCGTTTCGAACACGGACTGAATTGAAATGCCTCATGCCAGAGCAGTCGAGTACTTGATTAAGCGCTGCGCCTACTTGCCGGCCTGACTCAGTTGCGTAAAAAGCTTTCAAACCACGCATTTGTTCAGCGTGGCTGGTCCAGAAACCCATCCACAGCATGTCAAAATCGTATCCTTGATCGGGCTTAAAATGCGGCGTTGCTGACCATAGTTCATAACCATGTTCACCGGCTTTTAACCAGTCAACAATTTTAGTCATGGAGGCATCGAGGTCGTTCATCGATGCGCCTTCTGCTAATTTACACCCCCGCATTTCACCAGGGACCATCATAAGATCGTCTGCTTGCACCCAGGCACTTGTGCTAACCAATATCGAAAGCCAACCAGCGGCAAATAACTTTTTAATCATGGATGTACTCCTTACAAGATGTCATTAATGCTGTCGCTTAATCTAGAACCGGTATTGTTTCCGGCGCTTTAACAACAGACCTAAGCCCATCATGTCGCACCAGCAACAGACGGGCTAGGTTAGTTCGATTTTGGTTTTAATCGAGAACCAGGCCCCCAAATAGGGTTGGCTAGAAAGTGGCAGTTTGAATTGGCAATCGATTGGAGCGATCAATTAGAGCCATCGGGTAAGTAGCGTCGGCGTTCGCTATCCTCGTTACGCTCATCTAGATCACTCGCGCAGTTTGGTTATCGACCGAGTGTGGACATCAAATCTCAATTAAGATGTTGATCTACCCAGTCCGCGCAAACCTTCTGTGTAAGTTTTGACGGCCTCTGTATTGGAGGAAATAGAGCCAATGACATCGGTTACTGCTGTTTTGCTGCTTTGCTTTATCTGTACCGCCAGATAAATAACGGTAACAATCACCGTAATCGAGCCAACCAATTCACTGATTGCACCAATCGTTTCCCAATTCATTTATAACCCCTGCAAGTTGAAAACAGGCTCTATAAACCACATTTTCCCAGGCAAGGTTGAGCATGGTAATTGCGACGATAATTCAATCCTAAGGTGCGGGGGTTATTGGATAAGCAGCTTGCATTGAGTTTAAGCGCTCGGTTGCATGCCCATCAGCGCGGTAAACAACACCGTTAACGCAAGGGCGATCAGGATGACGCCCAGTATCGCGTCTACAATGCGAGCGCTTTGCTGTACTTGCCTGCGGAAACGCGCCTGCGATACCAGTAGCGCAACCAGGGAATACCATAGCGCGTCGGTAATGCCAATGGTGGCAACCATGATGCTTTTTTCCTTGAAGCCAAACGTGGGATCCAGAAACTGGCTAAACAGCGCCAGCATAAATACCGCTAGCTTGGGGTTGAGAAAGGCCACCAGAAAACCCGCAGTCGCGGGATTGCCAACGTTGACCTGGTCCTGCTCCAACGCGGCGGACCCCAGTGCCTGGCGCAAAGACTTTGTGCCCAGATAGATTAGATACAAGGCGCCTGCCACCTGCAGTGCGAGAAAGATGCCGGGCGAGCTGGTAACAATCAGGGCAAGACCCGTGACCGTCAATAGTCCGTACAGCGCAACACCGGCGCCATGTGCCCATGCCGTCTGAAACCCGGCGCTGCGCCCTAGTCCCAGAGTGCTTGACAGCACTACCGCCAGGCTGGGTCCAGGCGACATGGCACCCAATAGGCAGATACTCAGTAAGGCAAACCAGTGTTCCAGCGACATTGCTTGTGCTCCGTATACTCAGCTTGCGATACAACTGTCTACAAACGTAAGCATATTAGAAATGCATTGCAGCAAACGTATACCAATGCCGGTTGTTGATAGATGTTAGGGTGTTAGGAATGAAATAGAAAGAATGTGCAATTGAATAAGGTCTTATTGATTTGCTTGCGGCAAAACTCGCCGACATCGCTGACCCAGACAAATTTCAGAAGATCCTGAATCACATCGAAGCACAATCGCCGCAGCATAAACCAGTGTCAGCCTTGCCATCCTAAATAGAAAAGTCGGTCGCTCTCGAAATGGTATTGGATGGTAAGCCTTGATAGCAAAACCCTTTTGTTTGCAGGTGAAGTCTATGCAGTGCTTAGCGACAAGGGCCGCGGTAGATCGCATTTTGGAGGGCACACCAGGGTTGCAACTTTTTGTGGTGTTAATCTTGCGATTTTTAGGGGTATCAGGCTTTACCCCAGGTTAATTTGTTACGGTGGCTGCACATTGCCAAAAGACCATGGCTGGCGTAGTCTGATCTCACGCAAGCTGACGTTTCTCTTCACTATATAGATATGTTGCACCCACACCTTGAGGTCAAAAATACTGGCGTTATATCGGGCCTGGGGCTGGTAGCTAACGGCCCGATAAGTGCGGGTGAGCTTATCTGGGAGCCCAACCCCGCCTTTCCCTTGGTCAATAGAAAGCAGCTGCTCGCGCTGCGACAGTCTGGAAATACTGACTACTATAGTCAGGTCAGCACTGACATGTATGCCCGCAATAGCACCAAAGAATATTGCATGAACCATTCATGTGGTCCTAATTGTTATCTTGAAAGTGGCCGCTTGTACGCGTTTCGTGACATCCCAATAGGCGAAGAAATTACCTACGACTATTCACTCACCGAGAGCAATCTGAACTTTAGGTTCCATTGTGAGTGTAAATCGAAATTTTGCCGCGTGGTTGTGACCAATATGGACTACCTAGACCCAGAATTGATGACCCGCGCCAGTGCCTGGGCGACCGAGCATGCTCGGGTGGCAGCGGAAAGTGCTACCGAACGCGATCGGGCATTTTACGTTTTGTTCCGGCGCGGATTGTTGCTCAAAAGCATGGGTGCAGCGCATCCAGGTAATAGTTGTGAAGACGAGCGGCCCTCTTAGATTAGTGATTTCAGCAACACTTAAACAGTCGTATGCGAATTATGAACAAGAAGCCGAGCGGCTGGGCAAGGCACTTTTAACAATTTCGCCTTGTTGGTCAGCGAGGTTTTACGTTGGCCCGGTTGAGTGGCTTTGGCGAGCAATGACCTGCGGTGCAGTGCCTATGCTGCGACGATCAAATTAGCTAATCTGCGAAGGCAGAAAGTATAAAATACATTTTCCAAACTAGGGTCATTTATGGTGATTGCTGAAACCCACATGGACAACCGACCGGTTGTCGAGTCTGATCGCATCGAAAGCCTGGATGTTTTAAGGGGCTTTAGCCTGTTAGGCATCTTGCTGCTGAATATTATTGGTTTTGGCTTTGTGGCAGCGGCTTATACCTCCCCCGGGCTCATGATCGAAGACAGCAACGATTTGTTTGCATGGGCGATCATCGAACTCACGGCAGAGGGTTCCATGCGTGGCATATTCTCTATTCTCTTTGGCGCTGGCGTTATTTTGTTTCTTGGCAACGGGCGCGAGGGGCGCGGTTGGCTGCACGCGAAAAGAACCACCTGGCTGCTTCTGTTCGGCTTGTTCAATGGCTATATCCTATTGTGGACAGGCGACATTCTGGTGACCTATGCACTGGCAGGTTTTGCCCTCTACTTCTTCCGCAACCTGCAGGGGCGCACCTTGCTCCGGCTGGCCGTCGGGCTCACTGTGCTCATCACCCTCTACAACACGGGCTCCCATTTTGGGCTCAAATACTTGCGAGCAAATGCTGAGACCGCCGTCGCAATGCAGGCCGCCGGCGAGCCCGTGCCGCAAGATGTAGCCAATTTAGCGGATCAATGGATTGCCTTCGAAAGCGAGTTTGCGCCCACCGCCGAAGCCATTGATCAGGAAATTTCAGCCAGGGGTGAGTCGTATCACAGCGCCTTTGTGTGGACTGCTCACCACAACACCGTCATTTTGACGGACCCCCTGTGGAGTTTTCTACTGCCCGATGCACTGGTGATGATGATTCTGGGCATGGCGCTTTTTAAGCTCGGCGTGCTTCAGGGGCAGCTTGCCAGGGAAAGGTACGCCAAAATGGCCGTCGTTGGTTTTAGCCTGGGATTCGCCATCAATGGTTTTGAAATCTGGTTCGCACATCAAAGTCAATTTGACATGATCGATGCTTTCCTCAAGCTGGCCCCGACTTACCATCTGGGGCGTATGGCTGTAGCCCTCGGCTGGATTGGTTTGCTGCTGTGGCTAATTAAAGGTGGCTGGCAAAGCGCACGCCTTGCCGCCGTTGGGCGAATGGCGCTGACCAACTATCTTATGCAGTCTTTGATCTGCATGCTGGTATTTACCGGCGCAGGGCTTGGATGGGTCGACCAGATGTCGCTCTGGCAAGTCTATGTGATTGTTTTGCCGATTTGGTTGCTGCAGCTGTGGCTTTCGCCCTGGTGGTTAGCGCGGTTTTACTATGGCCCGGTTGAGTGGCTTTGGCGAGCAATGACCTACGGCGCAATGCCCACGCTGCGCCGATCTAATTAGCCATTCGGGGAAGTTAGGCGGTATTAACCACCTTTTCCGCACCGTTACCAAGTCCCATTATAGACAACCTCTTCGTTAAACATGAGGATAGTCAGACAAGAAGAAAAAAGGATATGGAAATGGAAAGTTTGGGTTTCGAGATGCTTAGCTTGTTCAAAAACATTATCCTCTGGACGGTTCCCGTCGCAGCGATTGTAGTGCTGGCACCAAGAATATTACCGCCAACATTGGTGTACTCCCGTGAAATTGCACCATGGCAAAGGCTGCTACTGGCGTGTTTTTTGCTCCTCGTCATGTTTCAAGGAGTGACCATGCAAGGAATCTTTGGGCCGGTTTTAGCAGTGCTACCCAATAGCGTAGCTATTGTCGTGCTATTTACGCTGGCTCCCACCCTTTGCATCGCCATCGCCTGCAAACACGCAAGGATCTGTCATCCCGGCGAGGCCGTCGCCTTATTGGGGCTGCCCGTCGGTGTTATGGTCAGTATCTTGTGCATTATCGGAATTATGTCCGATTTGACTGGAGAACCTACCATTGGTCCGGCCATGGCGTTGCTGCCAGCAGTCGTCGGTGGGCTTGCTTCCGTTTTTTGTTACAGCTGGACAAAAAAAAGCTGGCAGTTGGCAGACAAAAGCTCGCTTAGCACCCAGGCGCGTTTAGCGGTTTTCTTGTCGTTTTTCACCGTCTTTGTCTGCTCATCAACTATTATCACCAAATCACTGGGTGCTGCTCTTTCTGATTTCCCCGGACTTTTTGGTCATCCTTTAAGTTCTATGATTTTTGTGTCCATACTCACTTTGCTCGCAGTCATTAACGATGATTCAGAGGAGTTACTGCTTCGCGTATCAAATGCTTGTCTTGTCACCTTTGGCCTCGCTGTTGCGCTTGGCACGATTAGCTTTTACGCCTCGCAGAAAGACGCCGCTACATTAGGAATAGGTTTAGCTTTTTCTTTATTGTTAATGTTTTACAGCACCTCGCTCTATATCGGCCTTGTTATTTGGACTATGTTGAATAAACAGCTTCGCCCTAACATGTTCGCGTTGAAGAACTGGCACCTCGCTGAGATGTTTACGTTTTGGGTTTTTGCGCTTATGTCACCACCGTCGCTTTGGGAAGCGATGGCAGCGTTTTCAGAAGAAGGAGAAAAAACGGAGCAAATGGAAGTACGTATTTCAGAACTGGAAGACCGTCTGGCAACGCTATCAAGCCAAGATGCCGTTTATGCCCAGCCGCTAGATCACTAAGGTTGGTCTCGCCTGGTAGTCATACCACTGTGCATCGCGGGCGGATAACTCACACGCTCTTAATCCTTTACCTGCATCCCCAAACAACCCTGCCTGAGGCCATGCACTTGCCCGGTCGAGCCTGATAGCAACCTGGGCAAGCAAGTCTATTCGACCAATAAACCTCGTTTCGGCGAGTTTTTTATGACCTGCTCAGTTACCTGGTTCTTATGGGCGTGTTGCAGAACCGTATTCAATGGTTACGCGCTGAGGGTGGAGCTTGGTCGATGGGATGAAGATGCGCGGGTTTAACGTTTCTAGAATAAGACGTTATGACATTACTAGCGCTAATGTTCCCAATAATCCAAATAGTCCTACTGCTATACACAGCAAGATCATTGCTTTTGTGCGGTACATAAAGTTACTCCCTTCTGTCGCTACCTGCCGTGTTCGCGTTGCTAGTGTTCACAGCTTTATTATCTATTACATAGTATACGACCTGTATAGGCTTAGACTTCGTTGTAGTGAGCCCAGTGGTTCAGGCTAGATAACTCACACGCCTTTAACCCATCTCTTATATCACCAAACAACCACGGTTTTGACTATAACCCAGCCCGCTCGAGCCTGGCAGCAATCTAGGCAGGCAAGTCTTTTCGACCACTTCATAATCATGGCGCCGGTAAGTGTTATGGATGATGTTCCGTCGATGCGTGATTTGGAAGAACAAAAGGCATTGGTTGAATCAGGAGATGTGGAGGCACAGTACCTCTTAGGTGTGATTTACGAACATGTTTCGGGTAGGCCTTCGAACAATATCAATGTTGAAGAAAGTGTAACAGCAGCACATTCCCGGAAATGTCACCGGAAAATTAATCCCTGAAGAATTATTTCAATCGACCGAATGCCTGGGAAAATATTTGCACTCAACCCCACTTTGAGAAGATGATCCTGACTATCGACATGCGAACCAGCTAGACGGGAAGGGAACACAAGGTGATATTTACAGAGCCGTCAAGAAAACGCCCCGTGCAGTTAGGGCGATTTCCGCTGGAAGTGCTGCCCACAGACCTCCACATTCTTAAGCAAGAGCACGAGCGTGCCCGGCTGGCGGCACCGCCCCCGCAAGAAACAGCCCAGGGCGAACTATCAATTGCAGCGCAGCAATACTTCGATTTATTCATGGAATATCGGCAAGGCAAGGTGGCACCTGCCAAAGCACCGGTTCCAGATGACATGGAACGACGTAGCATTGACATCAAGGGTAGCCTCTATTTCCTGAATGCGGCGCATGCCGGGATCTGCCTGATTCCCGAAAATGCCTGGCTGCAAGATCGGGAGGATACCGAACATACCCATGCTATCGTGTTCGCGCTGGAGATCCCGCGCCAGGCAGAAAGAGGAAATCTTGCCAGGGATTGGCTGCTTAATAGCCGGGACATGATTGCCAAGACTCGCGCTGCTGGAATCGCCGCCAACATCGCGAACTATTGCGGTGAGTTGGGCTACACCGCAACGGCTCATATAGGTAGTGTGTCGGATGTCGATATTGAGCGGCTGTCAGTGCTGTCAGGCATCTGTTGTCGTGCACGGGGTGACAGGGTTGTATCGCCTTTTCTGGGTGATAATGTTGTGCTCGCCGTGGTCACCACAAGTTATGCCTGCGCGGTCGACATACCGCTTGCCACGACACAAAATCGCGATCGTGGTTTCAAATACTGGCTCGGCATCAATGGCGCCGAGTCTGGGCGGGAACGTCATCGCCGGGGTGCACGCGCAACTCATCTGGGTAGCTACCCAATGGAACAGGTCCGGCGGGTCGAGCGACCGACAACGTTGATTCTTGACGATGAAATCCCCCGTGTGCCGCACCGGGCTTCTTTTTTCGAACGTCCCAAGTTCGGCGATCTAGGGCCGAAAGCAAAACTGGAACGAACCCGGTTTGCCTTCAAGACACCTGCTGCGCAGTCCTATATGCCGCTAATAGGCAGCATGGTGCCCCTTCAGGATAATGATGTCGCGCCGGAACAAGACCCTGGCATGAATGACGCCGACCAGAACAGCAAAGCCGTCAAATCTCTAGCCTATGCCCTGGGCGCTGATATGGTGGGTATCTGCAAGATCCCGCGCTATAGCTGGTACTCCCACCATAACGATGGCCAGCCAATTACGCCCTACCATCGGTATGCGGTTGTGATGCTGATTGATCAGGGCCACGAGACAATGGAAGGCGCCAGCGGTGACGACTGGATATCTGGCCCTCAATCCATGCGTGCCTATATGAGGGGTGCAGAGATTGCTGGCATTATGGCGCGATTCTTGTGTGACAAAGGTTATAGCTCACGGCCCCAGACCAATGTGCTGAGTCATGTGTTGCATATTCCGCTGATCCTCTGGGCGGGCCTGGGCGAGCTATCACGCATCGGCGAGCTGGTACTGAACCCGTTTGTTGGGCCAAGATTCAAATCGGTCGTCGTGACTACCGACTTACCTTTAGCGGTGGACAAGCCCATTGATTTTGGGTTGCAGGATTTTTGCAATAATTGTCATAAGTGCGCGCGCGAATGTCCCTGTGGGGCGATTCCCATGGGAGACAAGGTGGTCTTCAATGGTTACGAGATGTGGAAAATCGACGCGGAGCGCTGCACCCGGTATCGACTCACAAATCAGCGTGGCGCCGGCTGTGGTCGATGCATGAAAACCTGTCCGCTCAATAAGGTACCGAATGCCGATGGTGCTGTCATGATTCGGGTCGCTAGCTGGCTGGGTGTTAATGCAAGGTGGCTAAAACCCTTAATGGTGCCCGTCGCTGTCAGGTTGGATGACTGGCTTGGGAATGGTCGTCGAAATCGGCTCAAAAAATGGTGGCTTGATCTGGAGATTGTCGACGGCGTTTCGGTGCATCCTGTTGCAGGGACCAACGAGCGGGACATAGACCCAACCAGGCAGCGCAGCGGCAAAGATAAAATAGTTTACTACCCCGCCAATATAATGCCCCCGCCCGATGCTACCGACGCAGTACCAGTTGATCGAAAGTCTGCCGCAATGGCAGCATCAAAGCTCGAGACGCCGGCGCAGGCTGAAGCCCGGTATCACCGTGGCGATGCAAAGCCCATTCAGTACATACCGGTAAAATGCATTGACCCTGTTAACGATATTGCTGAGGGCTGATATTGCAGGCGGGCACTGCCCCGAATTTACGGGGCCAGCGAGGCCAGGTCGATCTTGTAAAGATCCACGACATTTTCACACAAGATGGCCTGTTTCATCTCAGGTGTTAAAAGCTTCGTGTGTTCTTCCAGCATTGCCTGTGACCAGGGCCAGGTAGAGTCAGAGTGGGGGAAATCGTTAGCCCACATCAAACGGCGCCAGTTCATCATTTCGGCACTGCGAAAAGCGACCCAATCATCCTGGAAGGTGATGTAGATATGTTCGAGGAAATACTCGCTCGGCATTCTGGACAGGGCAACGTTCGGCGCCAGCCAGTTCCTGTGACGTTTGTAAGCATGATCCATGCGATACAAATAGTGCGGCACCCAGCCTGCATCGGCTTCGACGCAGACAACTTTCAATGCCGGATATCGCTCGAACACGCCGCCAAAGATCAACGTCCCCATGATGTCCTGGTTGCCCCGGATGATCGATAAGAAACTGTTGATTCTGGGGCCGCGATGACCCCCGCCCCTGGTCGTAAGAATATGGAATGAAACCGGCAGGTCCAGCTCAATCGCTTTTTCCCAGACGGGATTGTAAATCTCTGAATCAAAGTCCTCTTCCTGGGGATTGCCCGACATCATCACGCCACGTAACCCCAGGTCCTTGATGGACTGCAGATCCTTAACGGTTTGTTCCGGACTGCTGACGGCGGTTTGCCCGCAGCCTAACAATCGGTTCGGGTTTTCGCTGCAGTATTCAGCAATCCAGCGATTGTAGGCATCAAAGCAGGCCTGTTTGTAATCAAAATCCTTATGGTTACACAGCATCATCCCGACGGTTGGATAGATGATCTCTGCCGATACACCATCTTTTGTCTGGTCTGCCATCCTGGCTGTAGGGTCCCAGCCACTGCGATGCAGTTCTTCAAATTTAACACCACCGGTGGTGATTTCTTCCGGCTTTTTACCTGCTGCAGCAACCAACCCCAATTGGATGGGCCGATCCATGCCGTCGATAATGAAGACATCGCCATTCCCCAACGACTCAATTCGAGGCGCACGATCTCGAAATTTGGCATCTATGTAGTCGATATAAGTATTTGGGGCTTCGGTAATGTGGGAGTCAGCTGAAATTACTGGATAGTCCATCGGCATTTCCTGGGAGATTTCGATTCCTTCCTTTATACGCCATTCAAGTGATTCGGAACAGTGTCGATCAGGGAAGTTGATCAGGGAACAGCCATCATAGACCCCCTGTTAGGCCACCTGACCGCGCTTTGGTGATTTTTTAGTGACTAGCGTTTTGCGCGTGATAAACATTTTGTCAACGCGATCAGGGCAAGATTCACTGACCTAATACGGAAAACGCAGTAAGAGAGGTAGTCACGGCGGGAATTTACGATGAGTCAAAGGTAATCAACGTCACTGCTGGTGCAGTAAGCGCTGTGCCAATGTACTTCCAGCGTATATCAACACGATGGAAGCAGAGTGGAAGACCGCGCCTGCAGTTGCCTGGATTCGTCGCTCGATTGAATTGCTTCGAAACGGTGGTGCAGGGTAACCCTATTTATTGAAATCAGAGGTTTGATTGGCCTCACGGACCGATTCCGGCACCGCTGACTCCGAGTCATTTCTTTTTAGTATGATGGCGATTGCACCCATATGCCCCATGATAATATCTGCTTGCTCCTGGGTTAATCCGTGGTGTGCTACACCCATCATATTGTCTCGCTCTGCAACTAACCCGGCCTGGTATTTTTCGTTGCACTTTGTATATTTTTTCATCGCCTTTTGAAAATTTCGGTCTGTACCACCCACATTGGTTCGTTTGACCTTGAATTCGCATTCATTTTTCGGAATCTGCCAATCAAGCGCCGCTTGAACTTCAGGATGCACATCCTGGCCAAGAACGCACAATGGTAAGAGCAGTAGACTGGGTAATGGCAAAAGTTTACGCATTTAGGTCTCCACAATTATGAGCCGTCCTGGTTTCACAAATAATATGAATAACTATACTGAGGATAGGCGTTATGCCCGTATTTTTCAAAGCATGGTTAATTACGATAATGACATGGTAGTCAGACATTAGCAGGAAGGATCCATAGAGAGCATCGGAATGTAACAGTGCTTCCATGAAAGGTAGCTTTTGCTGAAGGTAGAATAAGGCCGGTGTTTGAAAATCAGGACGAAAAGGCTGTAGATGACTGCTCTGTATTTCATAATTGCAGCAAGTAGAATTCAGGGCAGTATTTGCTGGCTTTCCAGTAGAGCCAACTGACGAGTGTTTTTTATATGTTTCTCATTAGGCTATAGTTTCAGGGCGCGAAGATCCGCGCCCCTATGCTTGTGCTCCCTGAATGGAAAAACCGAATGGCAGGCGGCGCTGAAAGCAGCCGTTATAGAGTGTGTTTTTGGAAGAATACAAAAGTATCTTCATCAGGCATGCTTAGTAGACCAGTAATCATCAGGGTGGATAAAAGTATTCAGAAACTGACAAGAACCATTATCAGAGTCTTCGATCGATATATGCCAGAACCATTTGCGTTCGGTATTGTCATGACGCTTGCCGCCCTGGTACTGACCTGGTGGTTGACGCCGGCCAACGCCGAAAAGGTGGTCATGTCCTGGGGTAATGGGCTGGCGTCACTATTGCCTTTTATTACGCAGGTCTGTCTGACCATCCTGTTTGCATATG
>ENA-OREB01000966-OREB01000966.1-marine-metagenome-genome-assembly--contig:-NODE-966-length-14340-cov-9.865106_pt1 | contig 14340 bp, 9 predicted proteins | sample MGYA00248625_ERZ508552 | MGnify/ENA primary metagenome ERZ508552 (study PRJEB26219, sample SAMN06267888) | marine metagenome | isolation source: Monterey Bay, California, USA | place: USA:Monterey Bay...
CAATTGAACGAATGGTCAGCGGAAGGAACGTTTTGCTTGACGAGCACACTCAGCAATACCACCATTGGAATTTCAGAGGTTGACGCTCCTGTTTTCTCGGTCTTCCCGAATCCAACAGCAGAAGGTGTGACGATTACATGGACAGGCGACGACAACCTTGCCGATGTGACGGCATTTGATCTTGCCGGCAAGGAAGTTGCATTTTACTCGAATGTACAGCGCGGTCAAAATCAAGACTTGGGGTTGCCCTCAGGCATCTATAGTTTGCGTGTTACAACAGAAACGACTTCAGGCATCATTCGCTTGCAGGTCGAGAAGTAATCATCAAGAGTCTTTGATAAAAGCCCTGATGCCAAAAAGCGTTGGGGCTTTTTTATTACCTTGAGAAGGCATGCAACGAACGGGGATGAAGCAGTGTTTCAGACACAGAATAGAAAGGATGATAATGCCCACGCCAACATTTTATCGATTGAAAAAAACAGCCATTCTTTTTGCGTTATTGCTCAGTGGAGCCCCGTTTGGAGGGATTGGACTTGGCCTGAATGCAGCAGATGAATTGCCACCTGAATTGGACAGTTTATTGCAGGTGTGGTCAGATGACCTGCGCCCGATTGAGGACAGGTTTTCGACATTCGATCGCATGTACAGTCAATTCTTCGAACAGTATCCTGCTGCGATGTTGCGTGAATTGGAGGAACTCCGCCTCAAGGCTGAGGAATTCGATCGTCCTTTCATCTTGTACGAGGCGTTCATTCGAAAAGGAGGTTTGTTGGCGTACCAAGGGAAAAACACAGAGGCGTTAAGGGCGTATGACGAAGCAGAGCGGGTAGCCGAATCTTTGGGCGACGAACTTCGTTTGGGCACAGTCGCCTCGAATCGTGGCAATTCTTACGCCATGAGTGGTCAATATTTAAAAGCCACTGAGCAATTCACATTGGCCCTGGATCACTTCCGGTTGGTTGATTCCTCCGAGGTCCCTAGGATGTCTGAGGTCACGAGATCGCAACAAAACGTGCGCATGGCGCTGGGAAATGTATTCGTTTACATCGACGATTATGATTTGGGTAAATCTTATTACGACGCTGTATGGGCGGAATTGGACGCCAAAAACGATGAACGTTTTCGGGGATTATTGGCTATGAACAGAGCTTGGTGCGAGCACAAACTTGGAAATCTAGAACGATCTGCTGAGCTGTACGACTTATCGCTGGAGTTATTCGAAGAAGTAAATTCAGGCTTTTACCTCGCTGCGGCTTATGCAAATCTTGCTCACCTTCAAATGGATTTGGAGAAGTACAGCGAGGCTGAGAAGTCAGCTCGCCAGGGACTTTTATTGCATCGAAAACTTGGTTCAACAAAGGATGCAATCGAATGCCAGCTGCTTCTTGCAACAGTTGAAAGCAAAACGGATGCTAAAAGTGCGCTGCGAATGGCGGAGTCCATGCAAGACGAGTTGCTCCTTGTGGCAGACAACAAAATGAAAAGTGACTTCTACGAACTCCTTTATCAAACGAATAGGCAGCTTGGAAATTTGGAGGCGGCGTTGGAAATGCATGAGATATACCAGGTCTTTTCTGACAGCGTGCAGGTTCTGAAGAATCGCAACCTTGTGCTGCGAAAGGCTTACGAGAGGGAGGTGGAATACAAGTTGCAGACCGTTGAAATGAAAGGGCGGCAGGAACGAAGTGAACTTCGCATTCAGCAACTGCAAACGGTGCTATGGATGATTCTAGGATTTATTGTGGTGGTCTCATTCCTGGTCGCCGTCTACTTGCATGAGCGAAAAAAGAATCTCGTGCGAAGGGAAGAATTGCTGGCTCAGATTGAGGGATTGCGTGCATCCCAGAGGCAGCAATTATTGGTCAACGAACAATCCTTTGAATTTGATCGCTCACAACTGGAATCATCGATTGGGCGCGCATTGAATGACACCGACTGGAAGGTGCTCAGCATTTTGCTCAATGACCCTTCAATCACCAACGCACAAATCGCAGAAAAAGCCTTCAAGAGTGTGGACGGAATCGGCTCATCACTTCGCCGGATGTACGGTTACTTTGAAGTGAAGGAGACGAAGTACAAGAAAATCGCACTCTTGCACACCGCGATGCGGTTATCTGAAAACAAGGATCATTCAAAAACCTGAGGCATTGATGATCGTCGGTATGCGGCATCACGGGTGAAGCGCTGAGCTAGGGTGAGAGTACTTTTTAGTTCTCCGATCCCTCGAGCGCTCCAATTCAATTCGATTGATAAATCAATGTAACGCGAGCGTTGATTCCATCTGCCGGCAATATTCCAGGGCCAGGATACGCCAAAGCACGTCGCGTGAAGTAATTGTTGTTTGTGACATTGTTGATTTTGAATCCGAATGTCCAATTGTCTTTGATCTGGCGCCCAACAGAAAGGTCACAAACGGCATATGCTGGGATGAGCCCGTGCAACGCGGAAGATGTGTACACGGAGTTGGTAGCTTCTGTGAATTGCTCGCCAGTGTATTGAGCAAAGAGTTGAAATTTCCATTGATGATGCTGGTGTAAAATGCTTCCACGGCAAATGACTGTGGGCATAAACTCAACGCGATTCCCGGTGATTTCCTGATTTGCACCTTTCCGGTAAACACCGTAAAGCCAAGAAAAAGAACCCGTAACAACCGTTGAATGATGGTTGGTTTTTTGAAGGAGGTGCTGCCCAGAAGCTTCGACGCCATAGGTGACAGCATCTGCGATATTCGTCCTAAGTAAAATCGGTTTTTCGATGATGGTTGGATCGGGAACTGTCGTCGCGAGTAGTCCAATCTTATTGGTGTAAAGGAGCGAGAAGACACTCAAGTCCACAAAAGAACGTATTTTTTTGACCCGGCAACCGAAATCAAAATTTGCCCCTCTCTCGTCTGTTAGCGATGGATCAATCTGAATGCCGAGGTTGTTGATCTGAATGTCACTGTAATTGACTGCGCGATAGTTGCGCACAGCATTGCCATAAAATTCCAAATCATCATGTTTGAAGGAAAAACCCAAACCGGGAAGGAGAAAATTCCGAGCACTGCTTTTTACACTTGAAAAAACCGTGTCCTCGATGAGGTTTCCCGCACCATCTTGGACCGCAGAATAATAGGTGCCATTCGCTTGAGTCAGAATGCTCTCATAGCGCAGTCCTGGTGTGATCGATAACTTGGAGCTGAGAGCGATGATGCCTTGAGCAAATGCAGAGCGCTGGTCGTTTGGCAACTCAAAATCAGAACCATCATCGAGCCCCGGTGTGAGTGAGAATTCGAAGTCCGGGCCTTCTCCAGAAGATCCTATTCCTTGTCTTGCTCGGTTGTTGCCACGGTAATGCTGAATGCCAAAAACAAGAGCGTGAATCCGATCCTTTTCGGAGATGATCCATCGCTTGGTGCCACGGGCGTCGAAACCGAGTGAAGTGAAATCACCCCATATTAAATTTCTCTCAAGCCCGTAGTCAACACGGTTGGGGGTGCCCAAGAAACCGAGGGAACGACGCGAGGCATTCAACGCATAACTTGAAACATTGAATTCGATGGCGTTCTTCCGAGGTAAGTAAGAAAGATCCAAGCTGGCAATGTTCCATGTGACATCGAACCAGTTTCGGTCACGATAGCTTTCACGAGGCTGACTGGCTTGCTGCTGATCTGTGAGGCCTCCAGGCTGCTGCTCCGTTCGTTTCATGGCAGTCAATCGTTCTTCAAACTTCCAACGTCCGCCTTTCGACCCTTCCTTTCGTTGCTTTCCGTTGACCGTTACGACAGTGCTTTCAAAATTGGTGTTATCACGCCAACTTTCACCTGACTTATGGTCGGCAGCAACCAACCACGCCGTGGATTTATTTCCTCCTGAGGCTTCGAGAAAATAATTTTGATTGTTTTGGATCTTCCCATTTTGAGGAGCGTAAAATATGGATGAGATTACCCCTCTTGCTTTTAAAGGCGTTTCCCAATCACCGCTTCTGAGCCTAAAATTCATCATCCCACCTAGCTGCGAACCATACTGCAGCGCAGTTGCACCCGTGGTGAGCCGAATGTCTTTGACCATGTTGAGGGGTGGCGTGTAATACGCTTCCGGGTAGCCCAACGGATCTGCTGCGATGGGATGATTTCCCTGCCGAATGCTGATGTGCGCGGATCGGTTCGGGCTCAGGCCCCGTACGCCAATCCCAAGTTGCAAGCCAGCAGCATCGCTCTCCCAGATGTTGGCACTTGGGATGCCAATGAAGATATTGCGGGCTTGTGTTTCACCGCCCAATCCGAGGCTTTTTTCGGGTTGCAAAACAGCGCTTTTAATTCCCCGGTAAAGGCCTCCGGCTTGCAGGGAATTCATAGCCCCAATAGACAATTCGGCATCTTCCGCCACTCTGGCTTCTTTCAGTGGAATTAGGATGGGATGGAGCAAGAACCGAATGCTTGTGCCTGGTTCTTCTTGGTTGATATAAATTGTATCATTCTGGAACCCATTAGCAGTGGCGATGAGGACATACTGTTCGCATGCAAAGAGTAGATCTGAGAAAAGAAAATCGCCTTTGCCTGTGCACGTGACATCTTGGACCGTTGCGGCATCGTTCGAGCATGCGCAGAGCACTGTTGAACCAACAATGGCCTTGCCGACTTGATCACTGACAGTCCCACGGATGTTCTTTGACTCAGATTGAGCCAAATTAGCATTCGCAAAAAGAATGAGGCTGGCCAAGCAGCAGATAAGATGCTTAGCGATGCGCATTCTCGAGCGAGTCTTTGAGTTGCCAGAATTGTTTGGGTCGAATGACTGAATCGAGGGGCAGCACATAATTTCTTTTTGACCAATCATTTTCGAGGGACGTCAAGTCAACAAACGGATCAATCATAAGTTGAGATCTCCGACCGTTTAAGGTCGCCCATACTTCGGCTCGAACCTTCACATCTTCGTTATTTTCATCCTTCCAATGCTTGCGAATGAGGTGCGCGGTTTGCACGACGAGGTCGGGCTTAGCCCCAACCATTTTGAGCTGGTTTGGAGTGAGGAATTTTTCAATGGGAAAGACTTGACGCTCTCCCGCGCTATTCTCCACGAAGTAGGTCGTGTATCCGGACTTTTCCATGAGCATGACTCTCCACCCAAACCGGTAGCCAAATTCATGCCAGTACAAACTGCCTCCATGCGCCAAATGCCGCCAGGGAAATAGCATTTGAAAGAGGAGAAAAACAACGAGCACGGTTTTCATCCCCAAGCCCCAATCAGGAGGAGTGGAAGTGGATTTATCGGCATCTGGCAGGTGAACGGAAGGCCAAGGCCAAAGGCGCCAAAACTTATGGTGCCAATCATCACGGAAGTACACGGTCGTGCACGCAATCATGACCCAGGGAAAAACACCGATTGGAAACAAGAGCCATGTCAAAACATGAAAGGCGACCAATACGGGATAAAAAAATGGCCTCCATCGATTGGAGAGAAGTGCAAACGGAGCCAACAGATCAAAAGCGGCTCCCATCCAACTAAAAACGTACGCAGTTTGCTTGAGTTGAAAAAGTGGGCCGACGAGGGGCAACGAACTGTGTTGCGGCAGCCAAAGACAAAGTGGCTGAGCATGGAGCATCCAATCAGCATTCAGTTTTGCAAGCCCAGCGTAGAAATAAACGATTGAAATGATCAGCTTGAAGGACCAAAGAAACAGCTTGGGCACCTTGTGATGTGAGCTCTTTGCTGGAATGAGGACAAATAGAAAGGCGATGACCGATATGAAGTAGTAATGGTTGAGGTAATTGCTTTTGTCGAGGACTTCGATGTAGGTGAAGCAAAAAAGAAAAAGCAGCGCTCCTAAACGCTGCATTTTATCTGAAAGGAGTAAAATTCCTCCTGCAATCATACCGGTGAATAGCCCAATGGTTGCCTGGATATTCGGCCTTGGCAACCATTCGAAACCGTCAAAAGGGAACAGCCAAATGGGGGCGATGATTTGGGTTTCAATCCACCCCTTACCGATAAATCTAATGCTGCTAAATAAAACAAGCGCAGCGAAAAATCGCCGAAGCGTTATGAGCGGAGCAACAGAGACCATCGATCAGTCGTTGTCATTATCCTGGTAGGTAATGAGGACGCCTAGCGATGACATCATATCAACTTTCCACAAAACGACAAGGGACTGAAGCTCTGCAAAAACATCATAAGTGGCGGATTGATTTTCCACGACATATTGCCCAAGAGGATCTTGCATGGATAACACCGCGGCTTTTGCAGTGGACAATTGACCAGAGATTTCGTTGTGTAAACCTATTCCATATTCAAAGTCACCCAATGACTTGAGGTAATCGTCGATCCCAATTTGTTGGCTATCTCCCTGCATCCGATCACCAAAGTACAGATTTTCGCAGCCAATCAAGGCTTCATGCATCAATTCAACGCTCCAGGTTTCAGAAAATGGCGCTTCCACAAGGTGCGGTTGCGGCGTTTCACTGAAGGTCATAATTCCGTTTGGAAGCCCGAGCTTTTGTTTCCGAATGCCTTGTTCATAGACTTCATTGAAGGCATTTAGAAGCATGCCAATTGAACTGCCTTCCTCTGTCCCGGTGCTGTTTACGAAACGTGCCTTGAAATCATGTTCCCATGCGTAAAGCACTGCGGAGGATTCTTCCGCGAGGAAATCAATCAATCGTTGGAAATGGGCAAATCTTGCCGGCTCTGAATTCATCAAATCCGCTATTTCCCCGGCAGACGCATGATTGAGCAAATAGTCCATGGCAGGCAATCCAATGCTATTCAAGGTGGCGGGCAATCCGGGAGTCCAGTTTTCGTTGCTAATCTCCGCGACGATTTCACTGGTGTCTGTCGGGTAGGTGTTGGTTGTTAGATACAAGGCACGGTCTGCCGCAGGGCCAAAATCAAACAACGCAGCATGTTGCCAGCTGAGATATGTCAGGCGAAGAAACCCCCTCAAGGACACAATGTCTTGTTCATCGATCTGACCAGCAGTGCATTGTTCTGATGCATTTCGAAGTGCTTGACACTGTGCCGAATAATCTGAATATGCAGGCAGAATCACAGACTGGACCGTGTTTTCAAGAAAAGGCCCACGATCAAACGTGACCTCCCGATCGTCCGAATCGGGATTGCATCCGACAGCGACAAGGACCAGACAAAGGGTAGAGATGAAAAAACCAACAGGAAGCAGTGCGCTTCCCGTTGGCCTCTTTTCAGAGTTTAAAAACGTCATTGAGGGTCAGTTCTGGATTACAAATTTGAGGCGAATTCAGTCAAGCCTGTCAATGCGGCCAAGTCATCTCTGACTTGCGTGATTTGAGCTGTTGTGACCGTGTAATAATCTTCTCCGAGTGTCCCCAACAAAGTATTGACAGCATCGGTGTTTACCGATGTGATTGCCCCGAATTGCAGCGCCATGATGAACGCTTTTGCTTCAGACAATTCGTGGTTTCGGAGTGCGTCATCTGCGTAATTTCCGAGGGCATCGTTCAAATAATGAATGGCTGTTCCAGCGGCACACCGCTCCAATTCTCGATTGATGATTTCTATTTGCGCATCACGTTCTGCGAGTCGGTTTTGCGAAATAGCGGCTCGTCCTGTTCGGAAAGCGGCGGAAAGTCGGGATGCTGAATTCAATAGGTCTTCACGTCCATCTGCATACTTCCCCCAAAAGCGATTCGCTCCGTTGGTTGGGTAATCTGTTGCATCTGTGAAGTAGCCATAAGCCTCATCCCAGTGGTGTTCCATTTCAGTGTAGAACTTATCTTCAGCCGCATCTACTGCCGTGCTGTTGTCAACGTCCATTTTTCCTGAAGCGAGGTAGACACTGCTGATGTTGTAGTAAAAACAGGCACCCATCAATCCTTTCTCGATGAGTTGTGTCCATTCTTGACCTTGGGCGCTTTGAAGGTATTGGCTGCTGCTTGTTGATGAACCGACGACACCTGAGACACCAGCCGCTCCACTTGTTTCACCTTCGACTGTTTGGGCGCTTGCATCTGCAATTCCAGTCATAAAACCTTCAAAGGTTTCAGTCCAGTAGGTGTCACCGCCAGCAGTTTTGCTTCGAAGTTGCTTGCTTGATCCTGTCATCCCTAATTGTTGATCGTCGTTCCAAGTGTAGCCATCATTCCCGTACATGGCGAGAAGGGTTGTGGCATCTACGGATGTTCCTGGGGTATTTGACGATTTGAGATATGTTGTCATTTCTGAGAGCATGTTCAATCGCTGCCGCTGACCATCAAAATTGACGGTATTGTTGCCGTTAGCGTCTGTGAAGACATATTCTGAAGGAGTGATGACGTCGTAATCACAAGAGCCGTCATCGCTATCAGCACCACTGTCGTAGTTGGATGCTGCAGAGTCTGTGCAACCTTCTTGATTGCAGGATGTGAGCGCGAACCCTGCAAGAAGGAGCGCAAGAAAGGAGTGTAGATTTGATGTTTTCATGATTCAGGGTAGTTCATATGAGGCCACAAAGATTGAGCGCATAGATGCTCTTATCCAATACCTTGAATCAGGTATTTAGAATCATTCTAAATAACAAAAATCAGCGAATCCAACTGTTTCTTGGGGTGCTTCAATTGCAGCTAAGCCCGAATTCTACCAAGAACATGAGAAGGTCCTGCGTTCCGGTAATGCCATCAAAGTTCAGATCTGATGGACAAGGATTTTCAGTGAAATAACAGCTAAAGTCATCTTTTGTCGCCGCTTCATTGTAATTCAAGGCTTCAGGATAAACACATCCAGGAACCTCGCAGCTTGAATAATCACATGTCCCATCATCTGTATTGGCATCTAAAGAAAAATTGCATGCATCTCCGTATGTGCAACCGAAGATTTCGCAACTGGCATTCCAATAGGGATTTGTTGTTGCGCTTGTCAAGAGTGGACCACTTACCCATAGTTCGTTGCACTCGTCGCTTGTGGTATAAGCGATGGCGTGGGTGACGGGGTTGTAGCAATAAGGGATTTGACATTCGCCACATTCATCTAAAATTCCACATGTTCCATCGTCGTCTGTTGCGAGGTAATTGAAGTTGCAGGCCGTTGCATCAGTGCAACCAAAAATTTCAGCGCAGCTTGCTCCCCAGTATGGATTGGATGGGTCGTTTGGAAAAACGACGATTTCATTTGCCCCTGCTTCAGCCTCATTGGCATTGTCGACAAAGACGACAGCGTGCGTGATGAAGTTGTAGATGTATGCTTGTTGGCATATGCCACATTCGTCTGTCATGGCCGTTCCATTAACGATCCCGGCGCAGTCAGTGCAACCGGCATTCCAATAGGGATTTGTTGTTGCGCTTGTCAAGAGTGGACCACTTACCCATAGTTCGTTGCACTCGTCGCTTGTGGTATAAGCGATGGCGTGGGTGACGGGGTTGTAGCAATAAGGGATTTGACATTCGCCACATTCATCTAAAATTCCACATGTTCCATCGTCGTCTGTTGCGAGGTAATTGAAGTTGCAGGCCGTTGCATCAGTGCAACCAAAAATTTCAGCGCAGCTTGCTCCCCAGTATGGATTGGATGGGTCGTTTGGAAAAACGACGATTTCATTTGCCCCTGCTTCAGCCTCATTGGCATTGTCGACAAAGACGACAGCGTGCGTGATGAAGTTGTAGATGTATGCTTGTTGGCATATGCCACATTCGTCTGTCATGGCCGTTCCATTAACGATCCCGGCGCAGTCGGAGCTTTGAGCAGAAGAGTTATTTGCGAAGAAAAAGAGTCCCGCGATAAGAGCGAGAATGGAGAGGACGTTGTTCATGGTATTTGCTTTGTGCAAATATTTCTCGCGGATTTTTCAAAAGCTTCAAGACGTAAGTCAGGGCATTGTCATAAAGTCTGTCGTCTCATTCTGAGTGGTATGAGATGCATATTTCCGAGGCTACTTGTAAAAATGGGAATCATCTGCAGCCTCTGGAAAATGAAATTTATTCGTTAGATGGTTGTTTCTGCATCAAAAAAGCCCCGCTATCGCAATGATAACGGGGCTTTCTTTTTGTTCGTTGAGGTCCGAAGCGGACTGGTTTTGGGGTTTTCGCTGTGTTGACAAACCTTGCGTTCTGTTGACACTTTTCCCATGCTAATGCTGGGTTTAAAGCCCTTTTCCGATCAATTCCACTGACTATTCAAAGGGACTTTTGACCATTGATTAGGAGCGATACACACGTAGAGAAAGTCTTCGTCGAATGACAGGTCATTCACTGCCCCTTGAGCGAATTGTCCGATTGGAACGCTGCGCCATTCCGCGCGATGATTCAGCGCTATTGCAGCATCTTGAGAAACAGGCTTTTCTATATCTGAGGTATTATCGACATGCTCCAATTGGAAAACATTCAAGTTTACATCAAGTGTTGTTTCGTCAAATATCGGATTTACAATCACAGGGTTTTGGAAAAAGTAATTGTCACTGAAGCTGGAGACGGCATAAGTTGGATGCAGAGCACTTGAGGTTCCGTCGTTACCGACGGATGAAAATGCAGCCAATGGACCAACAGACCCTCCAGTGTTGGCGCCTGATTCACTCTGGCCTGCCTCAATGGCAAAGGGTTCACCATTGTCAGAAAGAATAAGACAAAAAATCTCACAAAAAAAGTCCCCGGCATCATCACCAACATCTTCAAGACCATCTCCAATATCTTCACCAACGTCTCCAACCCCGTCAATCACATCTCCAGCAAAATCACCAATCCCACCCAGGAAGTCGCTAAAAACTCCTTCAAGAACAGAGCAAGCGGCTTCAATGGAGGAGATGAGCTCGTTCAATGTTTGTATCGCTGAATTCAGCAAGCCAACCGCACTGTTAAAAGCATCGATTGCCGGTTGAAGGACTCCTAAGTTGTCTAATATGTTGGTCATTACTGACTGCACTTCGGAAATTGCGTCGTCAACCAAATCATACACATCTTCTACAGCGTCAAAAGCCGCATTCAAAATATCCCAGTCACCGATCATTGTGATTAAATCACCGAAAGACGTCAGAACCTCTTGTTCAGATTCACTCATTCCAAAGGCGTCAGAATTGCTTTCCTGCGCATTCGCATTAAAGCCCGTGAACAGAAGTAAACCAACTGCAACGGATTGAATAGCGTTTCGAGTTACCATGACCCCTCTAGATTGGTGCGGCTCCAAGCATTTGGAGCGAAACAGACATAAAAATAATCTTCATCAGTGAAGACTTGTCCAACCGAACAGGGACTTGTGTTGCTTACTGGAGCGACTGTCGCGATTTGAATTTTTGAATTCAATGCCTCTTCCAACGCGGTGGAAATAGGCTTATCTAAATCAGAGGTATTGTTGATTTGCCCTAATCCAATATCTGACGCTTCTAATCCATGAATATCTCCTTGAAAAACCGGATCAACAATGGTTGGGTTGACCCAGAGATCCCCCCAGGGGTTTCCGGTAGTCGATTCAGAATAAAATGAACCCGCGGCTCCTGTCAATGAAGCATTTGGGTTTGTAAGTACCATGAGATTAGAAGGGTTGCCAGCGTCATCAACTTGTGGCAAAACGACAATTAAATCGTCAAATTCTCCTGCCTCGAACCCCCCGTTAGGCTCATCCGGCAGATCAGATACCGTCTCAAAATCCCCGATATTCGATAGTTCCGCATCATCTTCATTTAAAGCCATCCACGGGACGGCTGATTCAATGGCGTCAACGATACCTTGAAGAGCGGATACTGTGGTCGACAGGGCGCTTAATGTGCTTTCCAATCCGTCCAGAACGACTTGAAACGCGCCCATGCTGCTAATCGCAGAGATGACGTCTCCAACGGTATCCGTGACTAAGGTAACAATGGGGCTAATGGTGTCCCATGCCTGCGAAACCAACTCGTCCAAAACTTCAACAGCTTCCTCTAATATTTCCCAGACGTCTATGAAGTCTAATAATTCACCAAAACCGACCAAAGTCTCTTGTTCACTTTCGGTCATGCCGAATTCGTCAGACTGTGCAATGAGCTGCAATGACGGCAATTGAAAGGCGATTATTGAAGTCAATAGAACAACAATTTTGAAATAATTTTTCATTGTACTATTATTTATTGACAGACTTCAACATGAAGAAGGGATCCACCTCAATTTGCTCTCCTCGAGCCATGGATTTGTGAGGCTTTGTTTGAACCTTTTGTTGGAATGATTTTGAGATTGTTCTCAACTGCACTTGTCGGTTTTCGAGATACTCAGTCGCTTCTTTTCGGAGTTCGACGTTCAATGGATCTGCAAAAACTTCAGCTAAATAGGGCAGTTGTGTCAAGTCTACTCCAGACTCAAGTGCCATGACTTGTGCTTCTGCGAAAATGGACTTCAATTTATCCTCTGTTTTCTCATTAACTCCGGATATTGAGGTTCTTTGGGCCAACAACTTTTTTCGAATTGACGACTGTTTTGAATTGGCTTTGGTAAATGTTTGGAGATTTTTTTGCCGAGGCATAGAGGCCTCATAATCGGGGTCGAGTTTAGCGATTGCTGATTCGACTCGACTTAGCGTTGCTTCAAGTTTCTCGACTTGCGCGGCCAGAAGATTATCATTTAAACCGACAGCTACGTTGATCATGGAAACGGTATTATTTTCTAAGCTATTTCCCCATGCTGTTCCAATTATGCGTCTGTAATCTGCTGTTCTCATCGCAGAAGGGGCAACAGCAATCGCGAGGCCATCATTATTGCCAGAAGGCAAAATAAAGTCACCTTTTCGTGCTAGGCCGATAACCTTTGTGGGGACCTGTCCCATAAAAGCTACCCGAGCAAAATTTTGTTCCATTGATGGATTTGGCATGGCTCCAATGACTGTAGGGTTGGTTGAAATGACCATAAATCTTTCAGCAGTATCAAAAGATTTGGAGACTTTTCCTCCCCGAACTCCCACTACATCACCGGAGAATAATAAATCTGAATTAACATCTTTCTCAAGCCACTCTGCGTAATCAGCACCGACGCTTTCAAATGCAATTCCTCCATTTCCAACTTCAGTACCTTCCCATCCGTATGTGCCATATACATGCAAGCCTAGGTTACTAGCATCGTCGATTAAATCAAAAAGGGATGTGACGATATCGTCACAACCAGCACCTAAATAACAAGCGCCCCAGATGGAAGCGATCGTATTGCCAATGTCCTTGACAAGGGTTATTGAACCACCGACCAAACCAAGTCCAAAATCAGTGCTAAATGTCCCGAGCAGGCTGTTAAACGCATCAGTAGGAGATTGTCCATCTGAAAACGTATCGTAGGCAGCATTGTTGTCATTCGTGGAAAGCGTTTCACTGATCATGTCCATGCCTGTATTCACAGCCGTGGAAGCCAGCCCTGTCGCACCGCTAACCAAAAGTTGTTCGAAAGCATCGCCATATGAAATCCATTCTTGAGGCATATTTTGCCCTTCCACCCTTCCAAGGGCATGGTCTCCTGAAGAAAATTCGATAAAATTCGTGTTTCTGTGCGGTGATTCTGTGCCCTCTAATTCGATCGAGATTGCAGGAATATTATCATCATTATAATTTCCCGCCGCAGAAGCTTTCACGATTAATTGGCCATCGACGGTGGTGGTATCTAAGTTGCTCACTCCATCGACAGTTAATTGGCCATCGACGGTGGTGGTATCTAAGTTGCTCACTCCATCGACAGTTAATCGGCCATCTACGGTGGTGGTATCTAGGTTACTCACTCCAATGACAGTTAATTGGCCATCAACGGTGGTCGTATCTAGGTTGCTCACTCCATCGATGGTTATTGACCCCTTACTTCGCAAGAATGTTTCAACTGTAACGCTATTCGCTACCCCCGTTATTGATCCGCCTTCCAAACCAATAGCCATTCGTTCATGAAGCAATTGGATTGAGTCAAGTGTTCTTTGAATAGCAAACGGATCCAGGTCCATGGTTATGTTTGTTGACGAGGAATTACCTGTCAATACCTTGTGAAACTCCATTGGAGTCTGGGCCTGCGCACTGATTAATCCCGTGCACAACGCAAGGGACAAGATTAGAAAGTATTTCATGAAGCAATTGGGTTTAGACGAAGATAGATAACAACGCGCCTAATCCATTTATAAAACACCTCTAATGCCCAAGAACAATATTATATAAGGTCGGTTCTTTGGTGCAAACTAGCGTACAGACTGTACGCTCAATGATTCAGTTGGTGGAGTTAAATCACTTCAGATTAGCATTGGATGAAAATTGATGATTGGAATGCTTAAAGAGAAGGCATAGAAACACTGGCTGTTGCCCCTTCAGAATCAAAAAAGCCCCGTTATCATTGCGATAACGGGGCTTCCTTTTCAATCGTTGAGGTCCGAAGCGGATTCGAACCGCTGTAGCAGCTTTTGCAGAGCTGAGCCTAGCCACTCGGCCATCGGACCCTCA
>ENA-OREB01000972-OREB01000972.1-marine-metagenome-genome-assembly--contig:-NODE-972-length-14308-cov-2.901623_pt1 | contig 14308 bp, 9 predicted proteins | sample MGYA00248625_ERZ508552 | MGnify/ENA primary metagenome ERZ508552 (study PRJEB26219, sample SAMN06267888) | marine metagenome | isolation source: Monterey Bay, California, USA | place: USA:Monterey Bay...
AAACAATTTAAGAGGTTTTGTTACACGTAAAAAATCTCTCTTCGATAGACTTTTATCACCTATAATTTTTATATTTTTCAGGCCAGAGCTATCGTTAAATCAATCAAGTTTCAACGCTGAAACTGGCCCCACTAGCAGCCCCTCGAAAAACTTCTTTTTTTAAAACCACACCACAGTTCACGTAGTTAACTCGTTATGTTTTTTTCTTTCTGAATTAATTAAAATTCATATAAATCAATGATTTATCGAAAAATAAATCTAAAGTATTTGAGGCTTATGTCGATAATTAAACTGTAACATCAACAGGTTATCCCAAAGGACAATATAGTTTCTACTTTTGGGTAAATCTAAATCTTTACCCAAAGACTAACTTAATAGAGAGGACAGTGAAATGACTGTAATTAATTCAAACTCAGCGGCTATGCTAACCGCCAACTCGATCAATCAAAATGAAAGAATGATGACTAGCACCATGGAACGATTGTCTACAGGCAAGCGAATCAACTCTGCAGCGGATGACGCAGCAGGTTTGGCGATTGCCACAAAAATGACTGCTCAGGTTCGTGGTCTTGACCAAGCTGGTCGTAACGCTAACAACGCAACATCCATGATACAGCTGGCAGATGGATCTGCCGAACAAATCAGTAACATTCTGCAAAGAATGCGAGAGATCGTTGTTCAGGCTGCTGATGGGTCTAACTCCGCAACCGATGTGTCAGTACTCAACGTGGAATTCAAAGAGGCAGCATCAGAAATTGACCGTATTGTTGGCGCTACACAATTTAATGGCAAGAACCTATTAGATGGCTCCGCAGGAGGCTCAACGGGAGACGACTCAGTAATGTTCCAAATCGGTGCCAATGCAAACCAAACATTGTCTGTCGAGTTTGGAGACTTCAATCTTGCTTCTGGCGGTGGCACCGGTACAGCATCAACAGGTACTATCACTATAGCAAATACCGCAGTTGCAGGTTATTCTGGAGCCGATGTAACTTTATCCGATGGAACCAACTCAGCTACTCTTACTGCAGCCCAGATAGTAGGCGCTGCAACAACTGAAGGTTTGGCTCTACTTATTGAGCAGCAAAATTTAAACGTAACGGTCAGTGCAACTGCTGACACCTCAATCGTACTAACTAATGCCAACGTTGGCACCCATGGTGCCGTCACCGCAACAGCAGGTCTTACCGTAACTGAGGCACTTGGAGCAGCCGGGGGCCCAATGGGCGCCGATCTAGGTGGCTATATAACTACTGGTATGGGAACAGATTACAATACCACTCTTAGTCAGCTTGATGCTGCCATTGAAGGTGTGGCTACCCAGCGTGCAACTTTCGGTGCAACGATGAACCGACTGGAGTATGCGGTGGATAACCTGGCTTCATCATCATTGGCAACAGCCACGGCAAGAGGTCGAATTGAAGACGCTAACTATGCTACAGAGACAACCTCTCTAGCGCGAACGCAGATAATTCAACAAGCCGGTACTGCTATGTTAGCTCAAGCGAACCAGAAGGCTCAGTCCGTGCTGTCGTTGCTTCAGTAAGTAAGTTTGTGGCGTAGTAGCACTCTTAAACGCTCAAGCCCGACACCGTCATGGTGTCGGGCTTTTTTCGTTACCCAATAATAATTTGTGCAGAATATATCAATACTAAAGAAACGCCTAGTAGGTATAGAGGTTGGCCCTTGTGAAGAGGACCAAACTTACAAGAATCCTCGCCACTGTAATGGGTTAAAACAGACTTTTTAGGGGAGTAAAACCTTGCAGACGCCTTCAAGCGGCAGTTTCACTTAGTAAATGACTAAGTGAATTTTTAAATAGATGCTGTAGTCATCAATTTAAAATCCGCTATTAGAGATCTTTTTTCTTCACTACTTTTGGCTTACTCTAGAAACAGAGTCTTAAGACTGGGGCTTAGGAGTCGCTTCGACTCAAACGGGTATATGTAACTGATAGTTGCTTTCTCACCAGTCTGAAGGCAAATCTCAAATCAATCGATTCTTGATTTTACTTACCAAGCTATTGGATTTTGCTTGCTTAATCTCGGTCGTAAGCACTGGTGATTACATCGAGCTGACCTTTCATGTAGTCTCGCGTGTTATTCAAGCTATTCATGAGTGTTTCCATAGCTGTAAATTGATTCAGGTAACGTTGATACAACACGGTCATACGCGCTTCAAGTTTAGTTAGCTCAAGTTGGTAATTTTCTTCATATCTCGAAAGAGCCTCAGTTCTGTTCGCAATTAAACCGTTCTGGGCATCTCCCGTTAGCGTTGATGATTTTAGATCGTTAATAATAGTAGCGACATCCTGACCCAATCCCTTAGGCACTGGGGAATAGAGGCTTTGGCCAGTGGTACCTGCGGTCAACATAGTTACCACATCATCCCAACGAGTAGTGATGAGGCCATCGTATTTAGCCTCATCAAACTGCAGCTTGCCATAGCGATCAACACTAATACCGAGATCGCGCACAGCATCCACTGTTCCGCTGGGAGTAGAAGAGGTTGCTGTTAGCGCGTTATAGATTCGATTTTGCACCGAGCGAAGTAAAGAACCCTCCCCTGCCAGTGATAAGCCAGCCTCGACCGCTTCATCGGTATTGAGTTCATCTATCAGCGATTCTAAATCGTTGTAGGCGGTGACAATTTCCTGCAAATTGGTTTTTAATTGACTCTTGTCACGGGTAATAATCAAACGAGCAGAGTCATATAGCGTCTCAGTTCTGTACTTGGTTAAATAATTGGAGCCATTACCGCCACCAGTGCCCGGCGTGCCCGGAATCAACCCAATGTCTTCAATAATCGTATGACGCAGAGGTTCCTCAGTAGCATATGTCGCGCCGTCATTGACCGAACCGGTATATTCTGAGTCATTGCGGCTGCGTCGCATCTGCAGCGAAAGTGTATCGCCTATTTCTGGCAGTGTTTTTGGCGTAAAGATAAGTCCGCTCGAGTCATAAGCAATATTGTAATCAAAGTCAGAATAATCTTGTCTAGTAAAACCTTTACTGTTAGTACCTGCTGTTGCGGCCTGAAGAGCGATAACCAGGCCGGCGATAGTCTCAGAGCCTGCACTTCCAATCTGAGATCGCTCAACCATTACTGTGTCACCGTCGTTATCGGTAAAGCTTATATAGGCCCGATCATCAATAGAATCACTGTCGTCGTAATTTTCTATACGGCCTGACAGCAGATCCGCCTGTAATTGAGCGTCACTCCAAGCAATATGAAAGATGCCGCCTCCGGTGGTACCCACTGTGCTACTAATAATGCCAGTGTTAGAGTAATTGCCTGAGCCTGGAGTTACCGGAGCTGTCTGCAGCGCAGTGTAGTTGCCGCCGGTGGCTCCAGTTAAATTGTTTAACGAGCTACCATTGTACAGCCCAGATGATCCGCTAGAAGTGCGCTTTGCACTAAACATGGCCATGCCAGAATCGGGATTTCTTGGCAAACTTTGTGGCGTAAATACGATTCCTTGGCCATCACCAGACAACGCAACGGTGAAACGAAGATCATCTGTCGCTCCATTATCGCCGCTTCCATCATTATTAGAACCCAAATTAGCTGGATAGTTTTGATTGGATTGAATAGCGGCAACTAAGCCTGCTAGTGTCTCTGTACCCGGCTGAATCTGGCTTTCGGTCACTGTGCCCCGAACATTGTCGATTAACAGCTCTTCACCAGAGTTTTTAGTCACCTCAATTTTTAAAGCTTGACCATCAAATGCCGAGTTAGAAATACTGCTGTTAAGCGTCACTTCAGTTAAGGCATCTAGATCTGAGGTACCTGAGACAGAACCTATTTCATTAGACCCCGCATAAAGCTTAATAGTGTAGTTTGCGTCTGCCTGATAGTCATAGTAACTAAGATCGCCGATATCTAATTTAAATTGATATGTACTGCTACTGTCATAGGTCTCACTCAATACTTGAGAGACTGTTGCCCCATCACTATAAAGATAGGCTACATTGCTACCATCAGTAGTTGCTTCTACAGGGTCTTCTGTGGGATTGTAAGCACCACTGTTGCTGCTAGAAGTATTGACAGTCCAACCCGTTATAGACGAGGAGGTGTAACTTCCTTCTGAGAGACTTTGGCTCTCAAAACTGGCGTTGGTAATGCTGATTGACCTAGTAACCGGGGTGCCACCGCTCAAGGCTCGGATTTCACTGGCTAATATATTATGGTTGCGGCCGTAGTCATCGGTGAATATCAGCGCACCTTCACCTTTGTCGCTGCCGCCACTAATAATACTGGCCGCCACATCAGCACGCAGCTGAGACTCAGTATAACGATATTCGTAAGATCCGTTGTTAATCGTCTGAATGGTACCACCAGTGTAGTTTGTATAGGTATCTTCAGTACCGCCGGTATTGGTGCTACCAGTTCCTGCGGCATAGGAAGCAGCTTGAGCTATGGCCACATATTGATTAACCGTTTCTCCGTTCTCGGTTGTAGTTGTATTTGGCCAAAAACCTCCGAGCCCATTTCTAGGTAGAGTAATTGCTCCGCCGATGCCGTCATACAAAGTGATGGATCCTGAATAGTCAGGCTCTGCGGAACTATCAAGATAACTGTCAATATCTGAATCGTTAAGCGGTGTCACATCATAAACGGTAATATTTGCTGGATCAGACCCATGAGGATTGGTTATTGTGGTTGCTGTATAGCCAGAACCAGGACCACCAGAAGGGCCTGCACTCAAATTTTGTCCAACATAGGCAGCCTTTGGAATAAACCGCACTGTGTTGCCATTGAACTTAGTGATGTCATAGGCGAAACCGGCTCCGCCGCCTGAACCATTTGCCAGTACAATATAAGGTACTGAGCTCACCGCCCCAGTTGTCGAATTCAGTTGGAAAGTCGCGCCCTCTATGACATCCGATATGACGTTAGTGCCGCGACTGATTAAAAGCCCTTCGTAGCCTATCTCAGAATCTTGGGCGGCCTGTATTACGTTAGCGGCCTGATCAAATCCCAAGCTATTACTGGCAGTACTACTGTCTGTAGTAACGCTAAATGACCCATCAAGACCCTCAGTCCCTGACAAGACAATTCGATAATCATTTCCGATGCCGCTGATATCTAGCACAGAGGCAGTTATTCCAGTATCGGCGTTGTTAATTGCAGTAACGATACTTTCTAAAGTGTCACCCCCAGCTCCAATTTTAACGACAGTATCAATTGGTGTATTGACTGCATTGACGCCAGCAACAAAGCTACTGGCTGTTTGGTCAGAACTATTAAGTTTAAACGTTGGTGCAGAAACTACGCCGTCAGTTTTATAATCGACTACTACGTTAGTTGATGTAGCAGACACCGTAAATTTTAAATTATCGTAAGAGCTTGAAGCTTGAATTGCCTCGGCCATCTGCTCCGCGGAAGTAACACTAACATCCACCTTGGAAATAGTTATGCCATCGGATCGAGTTGCCGCAGTGACGGTACCACTGCCATTGGCTTTTTGCACAAAGGTTAATTTGTTGTCGTCAACCACAGCAGTGGTTTCAAACGCCCCGGAGGCTTTTGCATTAATTGCATTGGCTAAATCCTGAAGAGTCAATGCACCTAAAGGCACGGGCAGCCCAAACGTAGTCATATCATTGAGGTTAACTGTGACAGTTTCGTCTGCTCCGGTACCGTCGCTACCTACAATAGATATACTGCCACTACTACCTAACGCAGCTTGCAATTCAGATTCAGTGATAGAAAGCTCATAGTCTGTGCGCAATGAAAAGTCTGTCTGCGGAATACTAATATTGGTAACACCATCTGATACTTCTAGAGAGTCTAATCCGGCACTTGAGGGAGTGAAGGTGTAGGATGCTCGTGCTCCATTTACCGGCGTTGCACTGATAAGTCCTTGAGCCACTGACCCTATGTTGTAGGCCACAGAGCCGTCATTGGCAGCTGGCTGAGTGAGCGATGCTGAGGCCCCAGCTGTAGTTTGAACAAAACTAATTCCTTTGGTGCGATGAACCTCAGCTGAGGCGAAGTTGACTGCAAAGCCGGCATTTTTAGAGATTTCGCTGTTAATCGCAGAAATCAGACCATCAAGGGTTGCATTGGCAAAGGTATAGATACCTGAACCCTCAAGAGACTCCATAGCTAAATCAATTTCTGCTTGTGTAATTTGTAAGGTGTTGGAGCCGTCAGAATACTCTATATAAGCACTGGAGCCATCACCAATGCTTTGGAGTTGGGCCTCAGTGATAGAGTGATCATAAGTACCTTTACGCGTGATACCTATGGACAAAGTCAGATCAAAAGCCGCACCGTTATTGATATTTCCGCTGGTGGACTGGTAGCTATTTGAAGAGAGACGGTGATTTTCAGCAAGCTGATACACGTCAATATCATAGCTACCTTCCAGCGCATCGTTGGTTACGCTAAGAAAGGAAACCGCATTGTCGTTAGAACTTTTACCTTCACTAGAATAAACCTCATTAGCATCATTAATTCTTTCAAACGAACTTGCTAAGATACCGAGCTGAGATGATATCAATCCATACCCAGAAATCTTGGCTTCTGTTTTATCAATTTTGCCTTGCAGCGCATTTTGTGCAGGTAACTTTTCCGCATTGGTTAGATTAGTGGCTAATTCTTCTACGTTGATCCCCGAGCCTGAGCCGAGTGTTAGTAATATGGATGAACCTATACTACTTCTGTTTGTGGTCGCAGAAGACGTTGTGCCAGGGGTATCAAGGGCGGTAGTTGTGACCATCAAAAACTCTACTTAATATAGTTAAATAAACTGAGTTGGGAAATTTGTGCAAAACTTGCTTGGGCACCCTCAAGTGACAATATTTCAGCTGAGAGCTCAGTGATGGCTGTCGCATAGTCAAGTGTTTCTTCTTCAGATAATAACGTTTCATAGCGAAGCTTGACTTCGGCTAATGTGGTTCTATGAGACTCTACGACACTCATTCGAGCTCCAAGGTTAGTGATTGCCCCTGTCATTTCATTGGCTAATACTTCTACTTCCGAAAGAGCCAGCTCAATTTTTGAATTATTATTAGTATCTAAAGCGGTAACAAAATCATCAATAACCTGGAAAAATCCTATATCACTACCCCCGCGATCAACCCCTTTAAAAACATCGCTACCTGGACGATTAACTTCGATTTGTCTATGCTCAGATATGTCTACAGAAATGCGCTGCTGGTTCCCCACGTAGTTGATGATCCCAGTATTATCAGCAGTAAAGGCTGGAGACTTAGCGTTAGATCCAGAAAAAATGTAGTTGCCATTAAGGTCCTGCTGATTAGCTTGAGATAGAAGCTGCTCCCGCAATGTTGATACCTCAATAGCTACGGCAGAACGATCAAACTCTCCATTAGTTCCGTTATTACTGAGTATGGCTAGCTCTTTTATTCGCTGTAATATATCGGAACTTGAGAGAATTATTGACTCTTCAGCATCTAGTCGATTCGAGACGCTATCCAAGGTAGCTTCATAAACTTCCTGCCGACTAGCCGCGGTATTCAAACGTTGAATAACAGCTGATTTGTCAGCATTATCACTCGGCCTTATCAGTTGTTTTCCTTCGCCAATTTGAGTTTGAAGTTCGGCAATCTTAGCCTGTTGCCGAGTCATCTGATTAACGGCTTGGTCAAACAATTGTTGGTTAGATATTCTCATTTTTTTATGCTCTTAATTTACACGTAACTAAGGAACTGGTGTAATGTCTGTGTTGAAGAAACGCCTGTAAAGCGTTTCGATAAACAAGCGAGAAGCCAAAATAGTTTGATCCGTGGAGGATATCGGCATTCGCTGTCAAAACTTTAATATAAAATCTGTAAGTAGCCTGCATTTGATATTGAGTAACCATTTACGCTTTTTAGCGGACTGCTAAAATTGAATCAAATAACGTTTGTGACACTTGGATAATTTTTGCGGAGGCCTGGAAAGCTTGCTGGAATTTAATGAGATCCGCCGCTTCTTCGTCAAGACTAACGCCCGAAATCCGATCTTTGGCTTCAAGCGATTGATCGTAGATAACCTGCAGCGCTTCTTTGGACATTTTCGCCAGAGTTGCTTGGCTTCCTACCGTTGTAACAATATCTGCATATCCATCATTGATCGAGCCTCCACCGGGCATTACATCTTTGGTTTGCAACCGCGCTAATAGCAGCATATTTCGGTTATCGCCCACGCCATCAGTATTTGTAACAACAGAAAAACTATCCCCATCAGCGGCTATTCCACTCAAGCTTAGGGTAATCCCCTCGTAATTGATTTTCCCATCAGCAGATGGTGTGTACGGAGTACCATTTATCGCATATCCATTGACGGTGCTATAAGAAATATTAATCATCGCAGGGGTCGGTGTGCCGGCCGCTATCGATTCGATCGAAAAGATCATAGTCCCTTGATTCGTCGCATCAGGCGTTACACGCAACAAGCCTGCAGCAGCTATTTTGCGAGTATCTGTTTGTAAGAGAGTAATGCCTGCGGCAGCGCCAAGTGATCCCTGAATAGCAAATAATTCAGTCCCTCTCTGTCCATTGAGGTCAGACCCTGTAGTCTGAATAGCATTAACTTCAGTGACAAAGGTATTTGCTAGAACATCAAAGCTGTCGATTGCTGGGGCTAGTACTTGACTTCGCAAGTTAAGCAAGCCTCCAAGTTCACCACCTGTGACAGAACGACTTGCCCCTCCCGAACCGTAGGATCCAATAATTTCAACTTTTCCAGGTTGCGTATCATTAAAAACACTACTGAATGTATTTGCTGCATTACCGTCTATTACTATGGATCCGGTAGCACTATCGAGTCGCACATCAACTGCACCAGATGCCCGCTCATTGACATGAATTTTAGCTATGTCTGCAAGCTCTAAAAGTACTTTGTCTCTTGAGTCTAGGAGTATGGGTGGTTGGTTATCAAGATGTGGGTTCTTATCGAGCTGCCTATTTATTGATAACAGTTGTTCCGTCAGGTTATTCAGATTTTGTACATTTAACTCAATTTCGGATTGAGTTTGTTCCTCAATATCATCTAACTGGCCTGCCAGTTCTTTAAATCTGACAGCAACAGTTCCTGCCTCAGTAAGAAAAATTTTGCGCAACACTCCAGATGCAGGATCTGTACTGAGTTCCCCTGCCGCCGTAAAAAACTTATCTAACACCTTCGATAATCCTGCAGACTCAGAACCCATAATGTCGACAATTTGGTCAGCATAGGTAATCAACTGACTCTGGGTGCCAAGCTCACTATTACTTTGCCGCAGATTGTTCTCGGTAAAGTTACTAAATGACCGAAACACCCCGTTTAAGCTAGCGCCAGTTCCGATAAAACTATTACCCAACTGATTTGGAATGTTCTCAGAAGTATCCACTTGCTGACGGCTATATCCCTCAGTATTGAGGTTAGCGATATTATTACTTACAGTCGTCAAAGCTGACTTATATAGTTGAGAGGCGCTAGCACCTATGGTCAATAGATCAGCCATCTGCTTGATCCTTTTCTTGCCTGATTTCAATCATATCCAAAGGTAACGGCGCTAAACTTTCGGATGGAAGGGCAAAACCGTCTTGTTCATAAGCCTTTAAAGCCTTGGCTGCATTATTAGACCCCATCACCTGCTTGCTCAACCAATCTCCCAATCCAAAAAGCCCTCTCTGCGACATCACCTGCGAGAGTTCTTGGTGGTACATTTGCTCAAAAGAGTCCCCCCCACTGGAGCGCATAAGGTCGCCTTTTAGTGGCTCATTTGCTTGACGCATGGATTTAAAAATCATTTGAACAAACATTGATTCAAATTGACGCCCAACCTCTTGTGCTGCCTCTGCTTGATCAACCTTTGCTCGCGCTTTTAATTCTCCTAGCCCGGCGAAGTCAAGATAACCTTTTGCGGATGTTTGCAGATCTTGCATCTAAATCACCACTAGCTCTGCACGCAAACTTCCGGAGCTTTTTAGTGCTTCCAAAATAGCAATTAAAGATGAGGGACTAGCGCCGACTTGATTAACTGCGTCAACAATTTCACGAAGATCTACTCCTGGCTGAAACAAAAACATAGGGTTAGTTTCTTCACTAATACTCACGTCAGAATTCTGCACAGTTGTTGTTTCGCCGTCACTAAAGGGCCCTGGCTGGCTGACTTCATTACTTGACGCTATCCTTACAGATATACTGCCATGGGTTACCGCCACCGCAGTGACCCTTACATTTCGATTAATCACAGCTGTCCCTGTCCTAGAGTTAACGACCACTCTTGCTGGGGCTTCACCTAGCTCTACATCAAGGTTTTCAACCATGCTTAAAAAGGCTACACGCTGAGATGAGTTTTTGGGAGCCTGTATTGCTACAGATACACTATCAATAGCTTGCGCAGTTCCCTGCCCAAATTTTTTATTGACAGCTTGTGTTACGGCACTAGCAGTTGAAAAATCAGCGTCACGTATATTGAGAACAATATGGTCTGCTTTATCAAAAGGGGTTGGTACCAATCGCTCGACTGTTGCACCATTTGGAATCCGTGCTGAGGTGGGAATACCGACCTGAACGCTAGTGCCTGCCGAGTCCGCTGACACTCCCGTAATGCTCAGCGCTCCTTGGGCAAGAGCATAAGTCTCTCCATCGACGCCTCTAAGCTGGGTTAAGATCAACGTCCCGCCCCGCAGGGATTCTGCTACGCCAATGGCTGAAACATTGACATCGATCCGCTGACCTGGTTTTGAAAATGCAGGTAGCTCAGCAGTTACCATTACCGAAGCAACATTGTCTACTTTAAGTTCTTTCTTAGCGTTTTGTGCAGCCAACGCGGCAAGTTGATCCCCTAAATCAAAGTCGCTCACTGGGCCATCAACGCTCACACCGAGTCCTGACAAAGTCGTCTTTAACGCTTGGGCAGTAATTGGGAGGTCCTTCCCATCACCCGTTGCTTGGAGGCCAACCACTAGGCCATAGCCAATAAGTTTATTTGATCGAACCCCTGCTACGTCAGTAAAATCCTTTATGCGATCTGCAGCAGTAGGAAAGCTAGCCATTAAAAGTAATGAAAAGGCGATAAATTTGAATGTCGGCATTACATGGTTTCCTTAAAAACTTTTAAAATGGCCAAAACTTATATAATAAGCCTGTACCCCAAGGAGGTTTGGACGCTTTTGCTAGATCACCTGTCCCGCGATAGGAAATTTGAGCATGGGCAATACGCTGTGATAAAACGGTATTGTCCGGCTGAATATCTGCTGGTCGGATGATCCCTTTCACCTGAATGAACTCACTTCCTTCAGTCAAGGCAAGCTGTTTCTCTCCGACTATTACAAGATTGCCATTTGCTAGAACCTCTAAGACCATTGCTGAGATCGACCCTGTTAGTGTAGCTGCCTGCCCAGCTGTTCCAGATCCATCACTACTAATATTGGCTCCATCAGTTTCTGCTCCGTTAAAAAAGCCCGCACCAAAACCGAGTTTTCCAACAATAGAATCTTTTTGATTCACCCCGATAACGTCGTTTGCTGACACTCTGCTAGTAGAAAGCGCAGATGTTCGAGATGCCTGCGTAGTTTCATTAAGGAGAACCGTAATCAGATCCCCTACCTGAATGTCTGCAGCCTGATAACTCCGCAGGTCGCCGAACAAATCTCGTCCATTAGCAAATATCGAACCTGTTACATGAGTCGGCTTTTGCTCAGGGATAGATTGTATCGGCGAAAACTCAGCTGTTGGTTCCATTTGAGGCGGACTTGCACAAGCGCTCAAAATCATTATTGAAAAAGACGTTGTTAAAGCTCGAAATGACATAATTTCCACACTCTATAAGTTGTTATTCAAAAACCGTAACATGCCATCTGCCGCGGATATTGCCTTCGAGTTAACCTCGTAAGCGCGCTGGGTTTCAATCATATTGACCATCTCTTCAACCACATTAACGTTTGAGGCCTCCAGCGAACCTTGCATTAAAATACCCGCTCCGTTCTCGCCTGGGAGCCCATTGATTGCAACTCCACTAGCCTCAGTTGAGGCATAAAGATTACGTCCGATTGGCTTAAGGCCTGAGTTGTTAACAAAAAGTGATAGATTAATCTGTCCGACCTGAGATGATCCGCCACCATTGGCAAGTTGAGCAGTTACGATACCGTTGCGAGCAATAGTTATGCTTTCAGCATTTTGTGGAATCGTTATTGCAGGCTGTATGGTTTGCCCGCCCGCAGTCACAAGCTGCCCTGTTGCTGACAACTTTAAGGACCCATCGCGAGTGTAGGCAATGGTGCCATCAGGTTGACTTACCGATAAGAACCCTTCGCCCGTGATAGCAACATCTAAGGCGTTTTCAGTATTAATGACGTTGCCTTGACCATGTAACTTTTCTGTCGCAAGGACTCGAGTCCCTGTTCCCAACATTAATCCTGTTGGAGCTTGTGACTGGGCATCTGTTTGGCCGCCCGCTGGAACAATATTTTGATAGAGTAAATCTTCGAATACGGCTCTATCTTTTTTAAATCCGGTCGTATTCACGTTAGCCAAATTGTTCGAAATCACTTGCATGCGCGTTTGCTGCGCGGTTAGTCCTGTCTTTGCTATCCAAAGTGAAGCATCCATAATTCTTGTCCTTTTGCATCTCTAGTTGGGTTATCGTATTACTGAGGCAATCTCATCATTGACGAACCAGTTTCATCAATTGACTTAATTTCTGAAATTATTTTAATTTTTGATTCAAAAGCTCGATTGAAATCCATCATCTTTATCATCGCCTCGACTGGATTCACATTGCTCCCCTCGAGGGCTCCGGACTGCAATGAAACTGAATTTGGACCGGTTGGGAAATCTCGCCCTCGGAACTCATCGGCTAAAGGCTGAAATAATCCATCAGCTCGACGTATCAATGGCATCTCACTCGCATCCCGCAACATTAGCTGACCCAAATTCAGCGGCGCTCCCTCTGGATCACTGGGAGATTTGGAAGTCACCGAACCGTCAGGACCAATGCTTACGAGTTGGCCTGGTGGGACACTTATTGGACCGTTTTCACCTAAAATAAGCTGGCCAACTGTATTTTCAACTAGTCCTGTGGCGGAAACTCGCAAGTCTCCCCTTCGAGTAAAACCAACCTCTCCATTATCTGCTTGAACACCAAGGACAGTCTTGTCATTCAACGCCACGTCCATAATATTGCCTGTCATATTGACTGCACCCGGACTAAGGTTAATGACCTCTTGGCTCGCCATTCTCGGAAGCACCCGGCTATTAATGCCTTCACCTTTGATTTGAATAGATTGTTCGGCTAAAGAAAAAGAGTCTTTAAAACCTATCGTAGACACATTGGCTAAGCTATTAGTAATCTGAGCGCGCACATACGACTCGTTATCGATTGATGCCAACGCTGTGAAGGCTGATTTGTCCATGCAATACTCCTAAAACCGAGGTTTATCCACGAATATTAATAATGGTTTGAGTCAATGAAGAGCTAGTTTCAATTGCTTTTGCATTCGCTTGGAAATTCCGCTGGGCACTAATCAGGTCAATCAGTTCTGCAGTTAAATCCACATTTGAGCGCTCTAAAGCACCTGAGCGAATTGTTCCAAATCCTGCGGATCCGGCTTCCCCGTAAGAAACAGTGCCAGAAGCAGCCGTAACAGAGTATTTAGTTCCACCATCTTGGCGAAGACCCTCAGGAGAGCTAAAGTTAGCCAAATTTATTCTTCCCGCAGCTATTTGTTGTCCGTTAGAGTATGTGGCCGTCACTAGGCCGTCATTGCCTACGTCAACATTAACCAACCCACCGCTGGGCAACCCATTTTGTGTTTGGCTTACAATCTGGAATGCTTTACCGTGACTTGTTGCATTGAGGCTTAACGTTATTGGGCTGGACCGAGAATCTGGAACTGATGGCTCAAGAGTTATTTGATCTATGCCGATCCCACCGCCGGCAAGAGTTGTCTCAAGAGCTCCCGTTACGCTGTTGAAGGCAAGATTTGTTGTTGCATCTGGAGTTGTCGCATCTCCAATATAAACATTAGCTAACCACAAGTCCTGAACATTACCCGCACCGTCATCTGTATCGTCGGCAATTTTTTGGTAGTACACAGTTGCAGTGTAGGGTTCGCCTGCATCGTCATATAAAGAAAATGTTTGCGTCTCGCTGTATGTAGTGCTGTCCGTGATATTGATTGCAGTTCCTCCGTTAACACCTATTACGGGGCCCGTCATTGGAAGTTTTATGTCTAGATCGATGGCTGTTGTCGCTGTGGCAGGCAAATTACGTTTTACTTCTAGACCGACTGTAGCTTGGTTAAAGTTACTTGCATTGGTCACTTCGTCTAAGGGATGAACCTGCAAAGCATGTCCCTCACTATTA
>ENA-OREB01000973-OREB01000973.1-marine-metagenome-genome-assembly--contig:-NODE-973-length-14279-cov-5.481974_pt1 | contig 14279 bp, 13 predicted proteins | sample MGYA00248625_ERZ508552 | MGnify/ENA primary metagenome ERZ508552 (study PRJEB26219, sample SAMN06267888) | marine metagenome | isolation source: Monterey Bay, California, USA | place: USA:Monterey Bay...
AACCCATGATGTCCATGCGTTAATCCTTGGTCGTGCTCAAACAGGTCTTCAGGCTTTCACCGGCGCATAGTTTTTTTTATTCCTCTAGAGCAAAGCTTGTGAGACATTAGACGGCTAACACAGTGATCTCACAAGCCTGCCAAGGCGCACGTCAGCTGCCTATCCAACCGCAGATTAAAATTTAACCACTCTCTCCAAAATATTTGTCACAAAAATGTGAGCGATCTCTCACAACATCTCGCTATATCGCAACACCACAAAACTGTTATCTTATAGATTATACAGACATCGACTCGTTCTATTTTTCCGGTAGCCGTGTAACTTACGGTTTACCAACACTGACGATATGCAAGCGACTGAAATGACGTTCTGCAAGCCAGATCCTTTTGCTTCGCGTGCATAGAAAGGAGAGAAAGATGATTAGAGTACTTGTAGTAGACGACCATAAGCTGGTGCGAATTGGCACTTCCAGACTGCTCGCAGACATTGACAGGATCAGTGTCGTTGGACAGGCATCAACTGGAGAAGAAGCTATTGATATGGTCAAGGACCTGAAACCTGATGTGGTACTGATGGATATCCAGATGCCAGGCATCGGTGGCATGGAAGCAACAAAAAGGTGCCTGCGAATAGACCCTGAACTAAAGGTCATCGTGGTGACAGTTCATGAGGAGGATCCTTACCCGAGTCAACTGATGAGCGTGGGTGCAGCAGGTTACCTCACTAAAAAATCAGACGTCAATGAAATGGTCCGTTCGATCAAGAGAGTGATGGCGGGACAGCGGTATATCAGCTCTGAGATAGCACAACAGCTTGCACTTAAACCTTTTTCTCAGACAAATATCTCACCATTCGAACAACTATCGGAGCGGGAAATGCAAATTACACTGATGGTAATCGAGGGCTACAAGGTCCTGGATATTTCGGAACACCTGGCACTGAGTCCGAAAACCGTCAACAGTTATCGATATAGAATATTCGAGAAACTGGCAATAGCAAATGATGTCTGTTTGACCAAACTTGCGATTAAACACAAAATCATCGATGCCGAGACCCCGGCCTGACGATAACTAATGCATCGTACTGATCACAACAGGCACTAACGAAAACCCAGCCTGTTTGATAAACTTTTGCAATCGAGGTTATTGGGGTTTCCCATCACAAAAGCGATTGTTAAGTCCGGTACGCAAAAGACGCTAGTGCCTGAAGGCAAACTGCCTCACTGTCGCCGCTGCCCTCGTATGCGACATCAGTTTAAAAAGTTGAGGATTAGCCATCCCGATTACTGGAATGCCCCGGTTCCAGCATCGGGACAAGAGGACAGCCCACTTTTAATTGTCGGTTTAGCGCCAGGTATGCATGGCGCCAACCGCACTGGTGTGCCTTTCACGGGTGACGCATCAGGGGATTTGATTTTCAAGGCGTTGGACGCGCTCGACATTGTTCAAAGCGTCAGGATCACAAACGCCGTCAAGTGCCTACCGGTTCAAAATAGCCCTAACGGTAATGAAATCAATAACTGCCAGCCATTTTTACGTGAGGAATTGAGCGTCCATCTCAAGAGACCAGCAGCCACGCTATTTATATTGGGTGGTGTCGCCCATCGCGCTGTTTTAAAGGCACTGGATTTGAAGCTAAAGGATTACCCATTCTCCCACGGTCAGGTAAACTTGCTGCCTGGTAGCGTGACCATGATCAGCAGTTATCACTGTAGTCGATATAACACCCAGACAGGTCGATTAACTGAACCCATGTTCATGAGGGTCATCCGACAAGCCGCATCAACGGCCGGTTTGTTGGCATCATCAAACACGCAGACCAAAACCTGACGCTATTTTAAACATTGCCCAAAGTTATCATGTCCAAAGAAACAGATGCCAAAACCTTCGATGCCCCCAGCTTTTTAAAGCATCTCACTACCCGTCCCGGTGTCTATCGAATGCTGGGTGCCGATGGCGAAGTGCTTTACGTAGGCAAAGCAAAAAACCTTAAGAATCGCGTCTCCAACTATTTCCGTACGACAGCGCTGGATGCGAAAACACTAGCGTTGGTTTCACATATTTGTGACGTGGAATACACCATAACCAATAGTGAAACCGAGGCTTTGCTCCATGAACAAACACTGATCAAGGAACTAAAGCCCCCTTACAACATCGATTTCAAGGACGACAAGTCCTACCCCTACATATTTCTTTCTTCAAGAGACGAATATCCCCGCCTTGCTTTTCATCGAGGTGCCCAGAAAAGAGCAGGGCAGTACTTTGGACCTTTCCCTAGCGCCTATTCTGTTCGAGATAGTCTCAACATATTGCAAAAAGTCTTTCAGGTTCGCCAGTGTGAAGACTCGTTTTTCAAAAATAGAACCCGACCTTGCCTGCAGTATCAGATTAAGCGCTGTTCTGGTCCTTGTTGTGATCTCGTATCAAGCGAGGATTATGCTGAAGATGTGGATCATGCGGTGATGTTTCTAGAGGGCAAAAGTCGCTCAGTACTCGAAGACTACGCAAATAAAATGGAAGAAGCGTCCAACGATTTGGCCTTTGAAAAAGCCGCCAAATACCGTGATCAAATTGCGCACTTACAACGCATTCAGGAGTCCCAGTATGTGTCTGGTTCTACTGGTGATATCGATGTCATGTCGGCTATCGTCAACCCCGGCGGAACCTGTGTACTGGTGATGATGATCCGTGGTGGCAGAATGTTAGGCAACAAAACGTTTTTCCCACGCATTAAGGTCGAAAATACACCATCGGAAGTGTTGTCGGCTTTTATCCCTCGCTTTTACCTTGCTGGTCTCGGTGGTAGAGAAATTCCCAAGGAAATTATCGTTAATGCAAAGATCCCTGACAAATCGGTCATTACAGACGTACTTTCCGAAACCTCAAACCGTAAAGTCGCAATTGCAGATAGTGTTCGTGGACACAGGAACCGCTGGCTGCAATTGGCGAACACCAATGCTGAACAATCTCTGGGTGGACACCTAGCCAACAGAAATAATTTGGCCCAGAGATTCTCGTCATTGCAAAATGTGTTAAAGCTTGACGAGGCACCGGAACGCCTAGAGTGCTTCGACATCAGTCATAGCTCAGGCGAGGCGACCGTTGCTTCCTGTGTGGTGTTTGACCAAAATGGGCCTTTAAAATCGGATTATCGTCGGTTTAACATCGAAGGCATTACGCCGGGAGATGATTATGCGGCGATGGCACAAGCATTAACTCGCCGCTATACACGTCTTAAGAAAGGGGAAGGCAAACTGCCAGATATTCTATTCATTGATGGTGGAAAAGGGCAGTTAAGCGAAGCGATGAAGGTGATGGATGAACTCCAGATTAACGACGTGCTTCTTATTGGCGTGGCGAAGGGACCCACCAGAAAAGCTGGGCTTGAAAGTTTAGTGACACCGGGCGGCAAAGAAATTGAAATGTCACCGGACAATCCTGGGCTGCACTTGATCCAGCATATCCGTGATGAGAGCCACCGATTTGCTATCACGGCGCATCGGCAGCGACGGGGCAAAAAACGTAAGGAAAGCTTGCTCGAAGGGATATCTGGCGTAGGTCCAGGACGAAGGCGAGCGTTGCTGAGACACTTTGGCGGCGCCAGTAGAGTTCAGAGCGCGAGTATTGAGGAATTGACCAAAGCTGAGGGAATAAGTCAAAAGCTGGCGGAGCACATTTATGCTACGCTACACACAGCATGATTGTATCGTTGTCACCTATATGAAGTTACCAATAAGTCTTCCAAACATCCTTACAAGTGTCCGTATAGCGCTTATTCCAGTGCTTGTCGCAGTATTTTATATACAATTCGAGTCTCACTACCTCGTGGCAGCAGGCATTTTCACGCTCGCGAGCGTGACTGACTGGCTCGACGGTTACTTGGCCAGAAGGCTGAATGAGATGACCCCGTTTGGTGCGTTTTTGGACCCAGTGGCAGATAAACTGCTTGTGGCTGTCGCCTTGGTTCTGCTAGTTGAGGTACACGCCAGTGCTGTCCTCGCGATACCTGCACTTGTCATTGTTTGCCGGGAGATTGTTGTTTCAGCTCTGCGTGAATGGATGGCGCACTACAGCTCACAGCGCAGTGTCGCTGTGTCTATGGTTGGAAAAGTTAAGACGGTCTTCCAGATGGTAGCAATTATCGTTCTCCTGGCTTTTGGACCAGATGTGCAGAGCTTACCGGTTATGATTGGTTATGTATTGTTGTATGCCGCAGCAATTCTGACGCTCTGGTCGATGTATCTGTACCTGAGGCTTGCGTGGCCAGATTTGTCATCCGGCATGACGAATGACTAGGGCTTCTGCCAGACAACAATTAGCTGCTTATCCTTAGTTGCGGTACCACGGTCTCACAAAGACTCGATGCGCGTTTAGCCTAATTCACCTAACCTCGAGGCTTCGATAATAGCCTCATCCCACGTTTCTCAACTCTGGTTGCTAGGTAAGGGCCAATAGCCATCGAGATTTACAAAATTCGTCGATATTCGGCCGTGAATTTTAATTCATTTTCCAGTAGACTTGCGGCCTTCGTTAAAACAGTGACTTTAAGCGTTACCTGGCTGGGTGGCAGAGTGGTCATGCAGCGGACTGCAACTCCGTTAACGCCGGTTCGATTCCGACCCCAGCCTCCATTTCCTCCTATTTCTGCTGGTCGCCCAGCGCCCCCTTCTCACAAGGTCCCGTGAAACGTCGTTATGCGGACTCTCGTGGATTTTCATGTTTTTATGTGCTGATCTACCCTCAAGCCCCAAACAGGGATGAAAAGGGGGGTAATGCAGACGTGCTTATTTGGCTGATTTTTCAGTCTCAACACGTTTAACACTGGGGTGCTCGGCCATTAGCGCTAATACGTTTTGAATGGCTGGATAGCCATCCAACAGATCCTCATCATAAATAGCCTTCACCATCCCAGAGGACAAACCGAAGCAATAAAAGGTATAGAAGTCTGCCAGTGTCAATTGATCGCCTGCAGCATAAGGTGCGCCCACGAACAAACGCTCAACCGCTTTCATGCCTTTCGCAAGATCTGCTTTCACCGCTACTTTGGTTTCTTCTGAGACGGGCTGCTTGAACAATACTTCAGGCAGCAGCCGTCGAGCGACCAGCTCAACATCTAACTTGAGATGACAGACCAGTTCCATAACCTTGGCCGCGTGCAATGCATCGTTTGGGAGCAAGGCAGGTTGTGGTTGCAGACGTTCGAGGTAACCCGCGATGGCAATTGACTCGGAGAGATATACACCATCTACCTCAATTGCAGGCATTTTCCCCATGGGAGACAGCATAAGAAAATCTTCTTTTTGGCTAGGCGCTTTCTTGACCTCCTCAAAGTCTAATGCTTTCTCAATTAATAGCGCCTTGGTCAGGCTGTAGTAGTTGCTCATACGAAGGCCGTAAAGTTTAATCATGCGGGGATATCTCCTATATTTTTAATGAATCTATATTTGTGACTGCTTCTTTTGCTTATCAGCGACTTAGCACTCAATGATTAATACTATACAGTCGACAGTGTAGAAGACTTAGAAAAAGCAACAGACTTGCAGAGGTTACGCTTAGCAGTAGTCGTTGATCGCCCTAGATAAGTCTCACTGGTTCACAGTGTAAGCCCTCTCAAAACCGCAAAACCCTGTCTCTGCTAATGTCTTGAATAAATTGATAGAAGGAAAACAGTGATGGAAGATTTTTCTATGTTTTTTGACTCCACGAGCTTAGCGCTTATTTGATTTATACAATCAGGGTGTCGCGCCTGGGATGGTTAGTGATGGGATCTTAAGGTGCGCCCGCATGTCGCCAATCAGTGAATGACGAATTTCCCGTCTGGTAAAAGCCCAACCTTGTTCTGATCGAGCGAACTTGTCGTAGTAGTTCCCAACAAAAATTGCTTGAAGCGGAAACTCAGGAGTTTGTTGGTACACTGTCACATAAGAGTGAGCACTGGCTGAGTCCGCCGCTTCATCAATATCCAGTGTCAGATTCGTAATGACGTGTTTCGTACGTGGCGTTCCATCCTCATACAGAATCATGTTGTTCATGGATTCAGGTCCAGGAACTCGGCCCTCTGCAATCCAGGTTGCATTTGCGAAAAGCCTTGCGAAGGTTTTCAGGTCTCCTGAATCAATCGCCGTGCAATATAAGTTCATCAGGTCAGTGATCTCTTTTCGTGCGCTCATCCCAGTTCATCCTTCATTCGCTCAACAGCACCTCACAAGCTCTTGGTATTAAAGAAAAGACGGCTCAGAATTTATACTTCTCTACGCTTAGCCTGTTCTTTTCGGGGCTACACAGCGTTCATAACATCATAGATTTCCGTGTAGGGCACCAGACCTCGTTGCTAATCCGATTGTTTAGCAGCGTATTGTGTAAACTCTATATCGGGCGTTATGCGGATGCTAAAAGAGTTATGCCAACAGTTTATTGTTTTGCTGCGGTACTAAGACATCCTGAGCTCATTCAAACTATGGATGAACGTTAACCCACGCACGTGCCAAGCCCTGAGCTTTACTCACATCTTCTGATGACATCTTTTTTGCGGTTAGGTCACGAGATTCAACGGCATTTTCATACCCGTTGGCTGCTGCAATGCAGAACCACATGTGAGCGATTATGTAATCTTGCACAACGCCTTGGCCGTTATAATACATGACCCCCAGGTTATACTGGGCAATTAAATAGCCCTGTTCAGCCGCTAGCCGGTACCATTTAACGGCTTCTTTGTAATCTTGAGCAACGACATCTCCGGTATCGTACATAAGCCCCAGTTGAGACTGGGCAATGATGTCCCCTTGCGCTGCTTTCACTTTCAGTTGCTCAACACTTTCTGCCAAGACATTGCTCTCTACCAAGACATTACCCTCTGCCAAGACATTACAAGCGAAAAACAAACATGAGAGGAGGATGACTTTTAACATTAGATCTAGCGTCCTGTTATATATCTAAGGTAAACATTAACTCGTTTACAGGTGGTATTGGAAGCGTGAATCGAAGATCTCATAGCTATCGGGCTTTCTCATCATGGTTCTCTATGACGAGTTGGTCAACGGAGATTTTTCGAGTGTGATCCGGGCTTAGCAACAGAATTACGATCGAATAATATGGTGACAAGAACGGGCACACTTGAAATGTTATTCATGGCTTGCCGATACTCATGCGCAGGGATAGGCAGCTTTCTTCTGATGACGTTTTTTCATACTCATCGGAGCATGAAAAAGCTCAAAAACCTTAGATTCCCGTAACTGCCTGAACTATTAATTCTCCTTGCAATAGATATAACTCGTCTCTTCATCGGCACGGTAGCAGACAGTAGCCACTTCAACGCCTTGGGTATCATATTGCCGATACCATCCTTCCTTCATGCTGTCGACGTAAGTCGTTTTGCTTCGAAGCTCACCCTGCTCGTGCCATGTCTGATATACGCTTGTCATCCTGCCATTAACTTCTGTGGCCTCTGATTCAAGCTGGCCGTCCCTGTTCCAGGTCTTTGTCGTGAATTGGTTCTTTCCGTTAATGGGGGTCTTCTCAATCGCAGGCTGGCCGTTTTGGTGCCACCTCTGATATCGGCCTTGCTGTTTGCCATCAATCGCTGTGAATTCAGCTTCAAGCTGTCCATTTTTATAGAATGTTTGAACCTTCGCGTTAAGTGGTTCGGTGCTATTCAACGCGTAAAGAACGCCATCTCGCTTCAGAGGTTTACCTTTGTGTATGGGCAACACTGTGTCACCGCTTTCTTTAGAAGCCTCGCTTACACCCTTCGGTGCCTCGCTGACATCTTCCTGAGCCTCGCTTACGTCTTCCTGGGCCATGCTCAGGTCTTTAAGCGCCTCGCTAAGCGCGTCGCTCAGGTTTTTCTGAGCTTTGCTTAGGTCATTCTGAGCCTTACTAAGGTCTTTCTGAGCCTCATCCACGTTTCTCTGAGCCTGATCCACGTTTTTCTGAGCCTCGCTCACGTCTTTCGGAGCATCGTCCGCGTCCTTCGGCATTTGATCACAACCGAACAAGGTCACGCAGAATAGCATTATCGCTATGGGTCGAAATTTCATTGTTAGTTTTCCTCCAGCTAGAGTTTCAGCATAACGCGAGGCCAATAGAGCGTAAAGACGTGGTTATTCGGCAACATATTTTCTGAGCCAAGTAGGGCCACGATTTCGTAAGCACTCGTGTCATAAAAACCTATAAAAACTATTTAATACAATAATTTATAACTTTAATATGATGTAATATATAGATTAGATTTAGTAAGAGATGCGCCATTCGATCGGATGCGATGGGTGAATCCAAATATCAAAATCGAACCAATATTGGCGCACCCGCAAAGATCGATCGAATATTGTTGGGTGAAACTCGCGAGAGCGACTCAGCTTTTGCAAAGTCCGACACTCAACATCAGGAACCGGAAAATGCACGTCTCATTCAAATACCTCTTGCTTGGCGCTCTGGCAATGATCTGAAAAAGTTTTCTCGCGCGACCGTCTTTTAAAATATACGAAGTAGCGGTCCCCAGCTCGAAACAATTGGCAGTGCTCGGGGCGACGGCATCAGTCCCGCTACGCATACCTTTGTGTTATTGATGAATAGCATGGCGGTGACATGCTTTATCAATCACTGTCGTTGGGTAGAACTGAGTTGTTAAACTGTTTTGTGTTGCAATTACCAGATGGCCTTAGGCGCTGCGTAACAGCGCTGTGCAAAACTTCTGAACCACGGCCGTCGCCTCAATCGCGTTAAGGTCCTGATCGTTGCGAAGCTGATTCCACATATCAAAACTAAGCGCGGCCTCGAGTGCCTCTGCGAGCACGGGATCGGCCAATAAAAAGCCAGGCAAAACGCCACGCAATAGCTTTCGCTCATCCCTGACCAACTCGCTGTGTCGGGACAGCAAAATATTCGATTTCAATTTCATCGCGTTCGCCGCAATGCGGTAGGGCATGATGATTTCATACAATTGGAGACGACGTTCAAGTAGTTGCCTAAAGTTTTGGCGCCAGTCCTCATGGCTTGGCGCCTCATCCAGAAGGGGAGCGACTTTCTGGCTGATTGCCAGTGACATCTCTACGTAAAGGCTCTCCATGTCCTTGAACCTTCTAAACACCGTACGCAAGCCCACATTTGCGCGAGCGGCGACTTCCTCAGCAGTCGGCGCGATAACCCCCGCGCGCACTAACTCAAGCATTGCGGTCACGATCTTTCGCTTACTATCGCGACTGCGCTGGTGGCGCCCGTCAGAGGTTGGGGTATAGATTTCAGTATCAGACACGTATCAGCTGCAACCGGATTTGAGGAGGATTATGACACTGCAAGTGCCACAAATAGATTATGGAGAGACCGTTCACCAATGTCTACGATTGAAGCTGAATTCTATGCCGGCGACTAGAAGTAGAAAGCCAATGAGGCCGGTTAGTGTCTTAATCTCGCTAAGCAGACTGGCACTAATTCAGTCTGCATCACATGACCTCCGGGACACAAAACCCGCGAATTAGCGCTTTCACCAACAGCGGGAATAGATGAGGCCATAGCAATTTCATCAATTTATTCTGCAAGGACGTTGAGACTCAAGCTCGCATTCGCAAGCATAGATAGCCTCATCGACCATCAAAAGCAGGGGATAGGCCCAATAATCCTGAAAGATTTGCCTTCAGCGATTGAGCAACCGTCCCGAGGTAGTTAAACTACGCGCCTCCCAAGATCCATCTCAATTGCCCGGGTGGTGAAATTGGTAGACACGCAAGACTTAAAATCTTGTCGCTTTCGAGCGGTGCCGGTTCGACCCCGGCCCCGGGCACCATGTTAGACGCTTAAACCCTAATAATCTTGCTTTACTAAACATGTGGTTGCCATTTTTTGATTGATTTGTGATACGGTGCGTCTCGTATTGGGTGTGATTTAATTGAGGGCCCGGGAAATTTTGATAGCTGCCATAACAAAGTTCTTTCTCTACCGCGCCGGGTTCAGTCTGCAGGCAAGATGAATTAATGGATTTTGCACACGTTAGCAACGGTTAAATCGTTGCCGCGGCATTGGCGCATACAAACTGATCAATAGACAAGGAACATCATCAACAAAGAGGTTCACACGAGATGAGCATTTTTTCGACAATTCTAAAGATTCACCAGAGTATCTATGAAGTGACAGATGGGTTGATAGGGCACAAGTTGCTGGGTGTGCCAACATTGCTTCTTCGCACAAATGGGCGCAAGAGCGGTCAGACCCGCACAAGTGCGCTCATCTATCTCGACGATAACGGCAGCAAAATTGTTGTTGCTTCGAAAGCAGGTGATCCAAAGCCACCCGCCTGGTTGTTGAATCTGCGAGCGGATCCGAAAGTGGAATTCCAGCTTAATCGTGTTCGCGTCACGGCAACCGCCGAAGTGCTTGATCAAGGCCATCTTGACTATGACCGACTGTGGAAGGAACACAATGATCGGAATGCAGGGCGCTATGATGAATACCAGTCATTAACCAAGCGGCCTATTCCGCTCGTGCGTTTGGTTCCATCACACGCAGAGTAGATTGTTCGCATACATAAAAGGAGTTTAAGACATGAGTTTTAGTGGCCTATCCACAGCTAACGACATACTCGAGGGTGTTCGCCTGGACGGAAAACACGCCTTTATCACTGGCGCCACAGGTGGACTGGGACTTGAAACTGCAAAATCTTTCGCTTCTGTAGGTGCTTCAGTGACGATAGCCGGTCGAAGTCCAGATAAAGTCGATGCTGCACTTGCATTACTAAATGAGGAAATGCCCAGCGCTTTATTCGATGCGAAAATTGTCGACTTGGCTTCATTGTCGAGCATACAGTCCGCTACGATAGAAATCGTCGCAGAAGGCAGGCCTATTGATCTTCTTGTCAATAACGCCGGCGTCATGATGAGCCCTGAGGGCAAGACTGAAGATGGTTTCGAGACCCAATTCGGCACAAATCATCTTGGCCACTTTGCTCTTACGGCAGGGCTTATGTCGCTCATAGTAAGAGGTGGTCGGGTCATTACCCTGAGTTCAGGCGCGCATCTGCGAGGTTCCGTTAACCTTGATGATCTCAATTGGACGAACCGAGATTACGATCCTAGCCTCGCCTATGCCCAGTCGAAGACGGCGAATGCTTGGTTCACTCTCGAGCTTCAAAGACGATACTCAGACCGCTTTCTATCTCTTTCGGTTCACCCGGGGGTCATTGAAACTGACCTCATGCGCCATCTCCCTACCGCTGTATTCGAGATTATGAGGGAAGCGATACGAAATGATGGCGTTGAGGAAAAAACGTTACAGCAAGGCGCGGCGACCACGGTTTGGGCTGCAACAGCGCCAGAACTCTTGAAACACGGCGGCGCCTATTTGGCGGACTGCCAGGTCGCACAGCCCGTAACAGCGGCGGATCCTCGAAATGGCTATGCACCCTGGCTCTATGATGTGGAAAGTGCGAAACAACTTTTCGTGGCATCTGAGAATCTCACCGGCATTCACTTCGAGTAGGGAGCATTATTTCCAAGCAAAACCAAGCGTATATAGTATCTGATAACTTTCCTGCTCAGATGGCTCAAGCTATCAACTATGATTTGTCTATCTAGCGGCCATTTTCAATGTCTTGAGAGCAGCAGGATAAGTTCCAGTGCGGTACTCTCTTTAATAGAAACGGCTCCCTCGGGAGCCGCTAAAAGTAACTTCCAATCAGTTATTTTTTTTACGGCGATTGATGCCTAGACCGATTAAGCCTAGACCAAGCAATGCAAGCGCATAAGGTTCGTCAAGAGCCACGGCATTAGCATTAGCGATCTCAACCCGCAATCCAGTAGGACCACGGCTATTTAGGACTTGAAAGTCCAGCGTGTTTAAGCCAGCGATGAAGCCATTGTTAATAGAAAAATCTGTGAATGCCGTGAAACCGTTCGCGATAATACCTGTTGGGTTACCGTTAATAAGAATATCAATGCCAGGATCATCAGTAGCCCATCGGCCCGATATGGACGCCGTCATATGATCCAATCCGGTGAGATCAAAGGTTGTTTGATAAGTATAAAGCCCTTTGGGCCCTGTCAGATTGTCAGTGTTAGGTCCGATCCATCTTGAAAGTGAATTGTCGCCAACCCAAGGCCCAATTGGAAAGCCTTCAGAAGTTGAGGTGGCAGTCTTTATCTGCGCGGTTGTGCCAGTCGGAAATGAAACTAGCGTGTAGTGCTGGTCACCGACCATTCCCCCAACCACCACATCGCCATTAGCGTCAACGCCTGTGTTGTAGATATTAATCGGAGCCGCCTACGCAGAACCGATGAGAACAAGTGCCAAAATAAAACAGCTTGTCGCATATTTGCTAGAAGCATAAAGTAAAGTGCTTTTCATAAATCTCTCATGTCGTGTGGTGTTAGCGTTTGTTACTGAAATGTTAAAATATGCATGAGATTAGAAGTATCTCTGTGCCCATACTCAGGATGCATGACGAAGCCCGCAAGTATCATGCCGTTGCTTGTAAGCGACTGATTTTAAAACTAAAACTCAATTTTCGAGGGTTTAACACATTGGGTTAGTGTATAATTTGTAAAGAATGCTGACGGTATTCAGGTTGTGTCGATGGGCTGTTTAGGGATCACATCAATTTCCTAACGAGCGATTTCACTACTTCTCAAATTAAAGAAATGTAAATTTCGTGAGACTCGATCTTGGGTTAAGACAGATGTCACTTTATGAAGGTGATTTTTAGACGGCTTCGCCGCAGCGAAAAAGTATCGCACTTAATGAAGAAACCTTTTAGTTTTTCAATCTACCCGAGCCAGAGCAGCGGTTTATGACTCCCCTGACAGGTTTTACTATATCTAAACAAAACCAAGCTTACTTATACGGTCTGTCAACCGTTTTGCTCTGGTCAACAGTGGGTGTGGCGTTCAAGCTCTCGTTGAAGTACTTAGATATTTTTCAGTTGGTTTTTTACGCTACTCTGTTTGCAACGCTCATGCTTCTTGGTGTTGCATGTTTTCACGGCAGCATTTCTAGGCTCGGCAAGCAATTTAACAGCCACTGGAAAATCACGCTAATTTCCGGCTGCATCAATCCAGTTTTGTATTACCTCGTCTTGTTTGCCGCGTATGACAGGTTACCTGCTCAGGTTGCTCAACCTATCAACTATACCTGGGCAATCGTACTGACCTTCCTTTCGATATTTTTTCTAGGACAAAAGATTACCCGGGCGGATTTTATTGCCGCGTTTGTTTGCTACACCGGTGTTGTGGTCATTGCCCTGCAGGGTCACTTGCCCTCGTTACTGACAGCGCAAACTGTGGACATATTTTCGGTCGGAGACGGCGCTGCGTTCGGGCTTCTACTTGCCATTCTCTCAACATTTATTTGGGCGGCCTACTGGATCATTAACGTCCGCGATGAGCGGGAGCCTTCGGTCGCAGTTTGCCTTAATTTTATCGCGGCACTGCCCGTATCTTTTTTGGTTTGCTGGATGTTTTCGTCGCCCATTGTTGCTTCAATCGAACATTTAACCGGCGCGGTTTACATTGGTTTCGCGGAGATGGCGATTGCTTTTTTACTCTGGTCGAAAGCATTAAAGATGGCCGTAAATACAAGCCGAGTTAGTAATCTGGTGTTTATTTCACCTTTCATTTCTCTCGTGCTGATACACCTGATCCTTGATGAAAGTATTCACTCTACGACCTATATCGGACTGTCTTTGATCGTAGGAGGATTGCTATACCAACAATACCGTAGTGTCTCACGGTAAGACTGAACTGTAGCATTAAGATGCTAGCGGGATCGGCACGACTCCTTAAGGTCGATAGAACGCTGTGCAAAGATACATTTTTGTCACTCACTTGATTATACATTGCACTGATTTAACCCGATCTCCATCTATCTCCGATATCCGCAGGGATCATATAGAATTTAGTAACTGTGTTAGTATCTTGAAAAATCGTGTAGGGGTCTTATGAGTATTTTATTAGAAAAACTATCGAAAGTTGTCAGTGCTGGTGGGCTTATTAGTGGCGATGGCTTAAACGACAGACTTTTCCCAGGCTCAAACTTACCCATTGCACTTGTGCGACCTAAATCTACAGAAGAGGTTGCACAAATTCTGTCTATCTGCCACGAATTGGATCAACCCGTCGTGCCCCACGGTGGACTGACCGGTTTGGTTGATGCTACTCAGTCCAATCAGCAGGAAGTTGCTCTGAGCCTTGAACGTATGAATACAATCGAGGCTATCGATGTTCAAAGCCGCACAATGACAGTCCAAGCCGGCGTACCATTACAAACAGTGCAGGAAAAGGCTGACGAGGCGGGCATGTT
>ENA-OREB01000974-OREB01000974.1-marine-metagenome-genome-assembly--contig:-NODE-974-length-14270-cov-2.329529_pt1 | contig 14270 bp, 11 predicted proteins | sample MGYA00248625_ERZ508552 | MGnify/ENA primary metagenome ERZ508552 (study PRJEB26219, sample SAMN06267888) | marine metagenome | isolation source: Monterey Bay, California, USA | place: USA:Monterey Bay...
AAAAGACGACACGGGATTGTGCCGACAAGGCAATCCCAACGTACTCTGCCTCGACAAAGGCACATCCAAGCTCGGCCAAGGCCCTATCGCACATTCTTGCCTCGTCGATATTGAGCCCGAGGGAACAGAATATGCCCCTCAGTAGCGTGTTTGTCTTGGAGCTACGCGTTCGTCAGAACTAGCTTTAGGCTGAAACAGGCTCTAGATTGGCGTAGGCTAAGACCAGCCATTTGCTGCCGGATTTTTCAAAGCGCACCTGCACTCTGGCATGCTCGCCCTGGCCTTCGATCATCACTACGGTGCCGGGGCCAAATTTTTTGTGGTTAACGGCGGCGCCAAGGCGCAGTGAACTGGCTTCAGTGCCGCCGCTGGCGTTGATGTGCGCGATGTTCGGGTTGATTTTTTTCACCGCGCGGGTGCGAAGCCCGGCGCCGGCGCGGACATCCTCCATCAGACCTTCCGGAACCTCTGATAGAAAACGCGAGGGGCTTGTCGCGTTATCGCGGCCATAAAGGCGGCGCACTTCGGCGCAGGTGAGATACAGCTGCTCCATGGCGCGGGTCATGCCCACATAACACAGCCGGCGCTCTTCTTCGAGACCGCCCGGCTCGTCAATGGAGCGCTGGTGCGGAAACAAGCCCTCTTCCATGCCGACCAAAAAGACCAGATCGAATTCCAGGCCCTTGGCGGTGTGCAGTGTCATCAGCTGCACTGCGTCTTCATCGGCGGCGGCCTGACCCTCGCCGGCGTCGAGTGCGGCTTGGTCTAGAAAGGCGGCTAAAAACTGAGTAGAGGTGCTGTCGAAGTCTTCGTCTGCGTCGGTGACGTCGAAGTTGCCGGCGGCGTTCACTAATTCTTCGAGGTTTTCGACCCGCGCGCGTGCCTTCTCGCCACCCTCTTTTTCGTGGTGTGGAATGAGGCCAGTGGTTTTGATAATCAAATCGGCCTTAGCATGCAGTTCGAGGTCGCGGCATGATTCGTCGAGGCCATCGATTAGCTCGAGGAAAGCAAGCACAGAGTTTGCCGCACGCGCCGTAAGTAAAGACTCATTAACCGACGCGACCGAAGCCTCCCAAAGCGAGCAGTTTCGGTCGCGCGCTACCTGACGGACGAGTTCGAGCGTGCGTCCGCCGATACCGCGTGTGGGCACATTAATGATTCGCTCGACCGCTGTGTCGTCGAAGCGATTGGTCACTAACCTCAAGTAGGCGAGCGCATTCTTGATCTCGAGCCGCTCGTAAAAGCGCTGGCCGCCATAAATGCGGTAGGGCATGCCGACGCGCAGAAGCGCCTCTTCGAGTTCGCGCGACTGCGCATTTGAGCGATACAACACCGCCGAATCGATGCGGCGATTGCCGCCATTGAACCAATCTTGCAGACGATCGACGACAAAGCGCGACTCGTCTTGTTCGTTAAACGCCTCGTAAAGGCTTATCGGCTCGCCTGCCACGCCCTCGGTCCAGAGCTGTTTGCCGAGACGGCCAGCGTTATTGGTGATGAGGCTGTTGGCCGCATCGAGAATGTTTTTAGTCGAGCGGTAGTTTTGCTCGAGTTTGACCAACTGCGCACCCGGGAAATCGCTGCTGAACTGCTGAATATTCTCGATTTTGGCGCCGCGCCAGCCATAGATAGACTGATCGTCGTCGCCTACCACCATTAGGTGGCTGCCACGGCCCGCAAGCACGCGCAGCCAAGCGTATTGAATGGAGTTGGTGTCTTGAAACTCGTCGACCAGAATATGCTGGAAGCGGCGCTGATAGTGATCGAGAATCTGTGGATTCTTAAGCCAGAGTTCGTGGGAGCGAAGCAGAATCTCGCCAAAGTCGATCATGCCGCCGCGGTCGCAGGCGATTTCGTAGGCGCGATAGATGCGCAGCATTGTCTTGGTGTAATCATCGCCAAAGTCGTCGATATTGCTGGCACGCAGGCCTTCGTCTTTCTGGCCATTGATATACCACTGGCACTGCTTGGCGGGCCAGCGTTCGTCGTCGATTTGAAGTTCGCGGTTTATTCGCTTAATGAGCCTTAGCTGATCGTCGCTGTCGAGAATCTGAAAGTCTTGAATCAGACCCGCTTCCTGCCAATGCGTGCGGAGCAAGCGGTGGGCAAGGCCGTGAAACGTGCCCACCCACATGCCGCCAAACGACTGCCCCATCAGGGATTCGATGCGGTGCCGCATCTCACGCGCAGCCTTGTTGGTAAAGGTCACAGCGAGTATTGAAAAAGGCGACACCTGCTCTGCTTCTAATAGCCAGGCGATGCGATGCACGAGCACGCGCGTCTTGCCACTGCCGGCGCCGGCGAGCACGAGGAGGTGTTGGCTAGGGTTGGCAACGGCGTGGCGTTGTTCGTCGTTAAGCGAGTCGAGTATATGCGAGACATCCATCGACGTATTTTACGCGCGGTTGAATAAGCATTACTAGCGCGGCGCGATTTTGGGGGTAAATTAGCGCAGCTCAACGAAGAATAATGACAACCACTTGCTAGTCAGGAAGCGATCCTGTTTAGGGATATCGAGCGTAGTTTGCTAGAATCTATCTATTACCTGCGGCGCCAACTGCGCCTGCTACATTGCAACACCGATTTAGGAGAAGACTATGTCTGTTCGTTCGGACAACGCGCAATTCGATTGGAAAGATCCGTTCCTCATGGAATCACAGCTCAGCGAAGAGGAGCGCCTCGTGCGCGATACGGCGCGCCAATATGCGCAGGAAAAACTGCTGCCGCGTGTTCGCGATGCCTATCGCAACGAGCAAACCGATCCGGAGATTTTCCGCGAAATGGGCGCACTTGGTCTACTCGGTTCAACTATCGAAGGCTATAGCTGCGCGGGCGTTAACTACGTGTGCTACGGCCTCGCCGCAAAAGAAATCGAAGCGGTTGACTCCGGCTATCGCTCGATGATGAGTGTGCAGTCGAGCCTAGTGATGCACCCAATCAACGAGTTTGGCAGCGAAGAGCAGAAGCAAAAATATCTTCCGAAACTCGCTACAGGCGAATACATCGGCTGCTTTGGTCTTACCGAACCTGACCATGGCTCCGATCCCGGCAGCATGGTTACACGCGCGCGCACTGTCGACGGCGGGTTTAGCCTGAGCGGCGCTAAGAACTGGATCAGCAACTCGCCCTTCGCCGACGTCTTTATCGTGTGGGCGAAAGACGACGACGGCGTCATCGGTGGCTTCATTTTAGAGAAAGGCATGAAGGGGCTAAGCGCGCCCAAGATCGAAGGCAAGCTCGCGCTGCGTGCGTCGGTAACCGGCGAGATCGTGATGGACGAGGTCTTCGTGCCGGCAGAAAACAAATTGCCTAAGGCGCGCGGTCTAAACGGACCCTTTAGCTGCCTTAACTCTGCGCGTTTGGGTATTGCGTGGGGCGCACTGGGTGCAGGCGAAACGTGCTGGCACGCGGCGCTGCAATACACACTCGATCGCAAGCAATTTGGTCGCCCACTCGCGGCTAACCAGCTGATCCAAAAGAAACTCGCCATCATGCAAACAGAACTGTCGCTTGCGCTCCAGGGCTGTCTACAAGCCTGCCGTCTTAAAGACGAAGGCAAACTGGCAGTGCCACTGATTTCGCTTTTAAAGCGTAACTCTTGCGAGAAGGCATTAGCAGCAGCCCGCGAAGCACGCGACATGCTAGGCGGCAACGGTATCTCCGATGATTATCCGGTTATGCGCCACATGCAGAACCTCGAAGTGGTGAACACTTACGAAGGCACGTCGGACATTCACGCGCTAATCCTAGGTCGCGCGCAGACAGGCATCCAGTCGTTCACAGGCGCTTAGGGAAAAGGGAGAGAAGGAAAGGGAAAAGGGGTCTGACCCCTTTTCCCTCCTCCCTTTCCCCTCTCTCCGCCTCCCCCCCATCTCCCTTCCTCCCGTCTATACCCCCAGCACCACGCCGACAAAAACCGCGACGCCTACCCAGTTATTATGCAAAAACGCCTTAAAACAGGGCTCCGGCAGTCGGTCTCGTATCAGAAACTGATGGTAGACAAACAGCAGTGCTGCCACGCCGACACCGAGAGTATAGCCAGCCCCTAACTCGAACTGTCCACCTGCAAGCCACCACGCAAGTAGCACCAATCCTTGCAGCGCACCGATCATCGCGCGATCGGCGTCGCCAAACAGAATCGCAGTAGACTTCACACCAATCTTTAAATCGTATTCCCGATCCACCATCGCATACTGGGTGTCGTAGGCGACAGTCCACAGGCAGTTGGCGATAAACAGAAGATAAGCCGCGGGCGGTATTTGCGTTTGCACCGCGGTGAACGCCATCAGTATTCCCCACGAATAGGCGATGCCGAGAACGAGCTGAGGCAGATGTGTGATGCGCTTCATAAACGGATAGAGCGCAACCAGGGCAACCGCGCCAAATGACAGCATGATCGTCTCACGATTCGTGAAGAGCACTAGAATAAAACCGATCAATGCAAGCGCGACGAAGGCGGCAATCGCATCGCGTCGCGTAAGCTCGCCGGTCGCCAGTGGGCGCGCTTGCGTGCGCGCCACGTTGCCGTCGATCTTCGCATCGGCAAAATCGTTTATACAGCAACCCGCCGAACGCATTACCGCGGTGCCAAGTGAAAAGATGAGAAGCAGATCGAGTCGCGGGAAACCGCCGCTTGCTATCCACAGCGCATCTAGGGTCGGCCATAACAGAAGCAAAATGCCAATCGGACGATCGACGCGCATAAGTTTTAACAGCGCCGGGAGTTTGCTCTGAAAGCAACGAAGCGGGGAGATTAATCGCCCTTTAGTTTGCTTATCGTGCTGCGATTCTTGCTGCATTTTTACGGCCATATCGAATATCGAAGCGCGATTATAAGCCCCAAGGCGTCACATGCAACGACGCACTAAAGACAAAAGCCTAGACATTCGCGTAATGAATATTCTCGCCGAGCCAGCGCCTCACGAGTGAATCGACCACCTGCGGATGATGGCCGAGCACATGGTCTGCAGCATCCTTAACATCGTCGAGCATAGCCGCGTCGCGAACGAGATCGGCAATGCGAAACTCCATGAGGCCGGTTTGTGCGGTGCCTAGCACCTGTCCGGGTCCGCGTAACTCTAAGTCTTTCTCGGCAATATAAAAGCCATCGTTACTCTCGCGCATCACGCCGAGACGTTCTTTACCATTGCGCGAAAGTGGACTTTGATAGAGCAAAATACAATGGCTCTTTATTGAACCGCGGCCCACGCGTCCGCGCAGCTGATGAAGCTGCGCAAGACCCAACCGCTCGGGGTTTTCGATGACCATGAGACTCGAATTCGGCACATCTACTCCCACTTCGATTACGGTTGTGGCGACGAGCAAATCGATTTCGGCGGCTTTGAAGCGCGCCATCACCTCGGCCTTCTCGACAGGCTTCATGCGTCCGTGTACCAAGCCAACTCGCACCTGCGGCAGTTGCTCAGCGAGTTGCTGTGCAGTTACCTCGGCAGCCTGACACTGCAACACCTCAGACTCGTCGATTAAAGTACACACCCAATAGGCTTGGCTCCGATTTTCGCAGGCCGCCGCGATTCGCTCGACCACCTCGCCCCTACGCTCGTTCGACACAATCAGCGTGTTAACCGGCGTTCGTCCCGGGGGAAGTTCATCGATAATCGAATTGTCCAAATCTGCGTAGGCACTCATCGCGAGTGTGCGCGGTATAGGTGTCGCCGTCATCACGAGCTGATGCGGATTAATATTCATCGACGCTGCTTTCTCACGCAGCGCAAGCCGCTGCTGCACGCCAAAGCGGTGCTGTTCGTCAATAATAATAAGTCCGAGCTTCGCGTAGATCACCTCGCCCTGAAAAAGCGCGTGCGTGCCGACAAGGATCTGGCAGAAACCGGCGGACACTCGCTCGAGCTGTTCGGCACGTGGTTTGCCCTTTTGCTTACCGCTGTGCCAGCCGACCTCTATACCGAGCGGCTCGAACCACTGCCTAAAATTAACCGCATGTTGTTCGGCCAGAATCTCGGTCGGCGCCATCAGCGCAACTTGATAGCCCGCGTCGATAGCACGCAGTGCCGACAGCGCCGCAACAACGGTTTTTCCCGAGCCTACGTCGCCTTGCAAGAGGCGCAGCATCGGCGTGGGCCGCGCGAGGTCTTCGCTTATTTCAGCGAAAGCGCGCTGCTGCCCGCCGGTTAACTCAAAAGGCAGCGCTGACAGAAAGCCGCGAATGAGTTGATTCTCGCCAACAAACTGCGGCGCTGCCTTCGCCGCCGCATCATCTAGCAAACGGCGCAGACTCAGCCTATGGGTGAGTAGCTCTTCGAACGCGAGACGATCGCGCCCGGGGTTAGGTGCATCGCGATCCCAACCGCCGAAGGCATCCGCAGTCGGCCGATGAATCTGTTTAATCGCCTCGGTGAGGCTAGCTAGATTAAATTTAGCCACAAGGTCGGCGGGCAGGTAATCTTCGATAGCGTCTTTACCAACGACTAACTCTACCGCTTGCCCGATAATGCTCCGCAGCCTCGGCTGCATGAGTCCCTCGGTAGTTGGGTAGATTGGCGTTAGGGTGTCAGACACCTCTTGGTTGGCTTGCGACAGAGGTTTGTATTCTGGATGGAAGAGTTCAAAACCCGCGCGACCGTGTTTCACCTCACCGTAAACACGCAGTTTTGTTCCAACCGCGAGCGAGTCTTTTTGCGCCGCGCTAAAATGAAAAAATCGCAGCGTCATGCTGCCCGACGAATCCCTGAGGCTGCAGCGAAGACTTCGGCGTTTGCCAAACTGTAGGTCGCAGCTCGTCACCTCGCCCTCAAACTGCATGTATTCGCCTATCTGTGCGCGCGCGGCAAGGGTAATGCGCGTACGGTCTTCATAACGCAGCGGCAAATGAAACAGCAGATCTTGAATCGACGTGATGCCAATAGCGGCAAGCTTTTTCTCGAGCGCGGGGCCTACGCCTTTTAGCCGCGCAGGCGACATAGCGTCGAGGCTCCGTGGCTTAGGCGCTATTGCAGCGATCGCGTTTTTTTTGCCAAGCCCGCCGGTGGTTGCCGAGCTCATGGGCTTGTCGCCTCGATGATCTTGAACATACTGGGAGCTCGCTCAGGTTGCTTGCAGACTCTTAGAGACTCTTAGAGAAAGAGCACCGCGTCTATTTCGACAGTAACGCCTTTGGGCAGAGCCGACACTTGTATGGTCGCGCGCGCAGGATAAGGCTCGGTAAAATACTCTGCCATGATGGCATTAACCGCGGCAAAGTCGCCAAGGTCGGTCAGGTAAATAGTCAGCTTCGCTGCGTGTGCGAGCGAGCCACCGGCTGCTGCACAAACCGCGATTAGGTTTTTGAATACCTGATGAGTTTGCGCCTCGATACCACCCTCGACCACTTCCATTGTCTCTGGCACCAAAGGGATTTGGCCCGAGAGGAAAACCATCTGACCAGACTTAATCGCCTGCGAATACGGACCAATAGCGGCTGGTGCCGCGGCGGTTTGAATCGGTTCTAGCGTCGACATAGTTAATACCTGGGGAATAGATAATGGATAGGCGAAATGGCGAGCGCTAACTAGTCGTTAGCGCCCAAAATGCTCTTAATCGTTTTGCGAACCTTGCGACTCTTAACGCGCGTCACTTTAAGCACCGACCGAATGAGTCGCACCTTCTTTAAAACGCGTGCCAGATGCACGCGATTGCGCACATTGAGTGAGAGGTTAACGATGCTGAAGCGCGCATCGCGCTCGACAGTCGAAATGCGTTCGATGTTTGCCTCGCAGCCGGTAATGGTTGTTGCGAGTGTGGCAATTATGCCGCGCTGATTCTCGAGCTCAACACGCAGCTCAACCGAGAACTCGCCTTTCACATCCGGATCCCAGCGCACCGACACACACTTCTCGGGATCGTCGATTATTTCGGCGATGTTGTTGCAGTCCTCGGTATGAATCACCATGCCGCGGCCGGTGCTGATATGCCCGACAATAGGATCGCCAGGAATCGGATGGCAGCACTTTGCATAGCTCATCACCATGCCTTCGGAGCCGCGGATCTCTATCGAGCCTTGGCGGTTAGACTCTTCAACGGCATCCACCGCACTCAGCTCATCGTTGTCGCTCAGCCGCTGCGCGACCATAAACGACATGCGATTGCCTAGGCCAATCTCGGCGAGTAGGTCGTCGAGCGATTCGATCTGAGTTTGTTTAAGTACCGAGTCGATATTCGAGGGCGCCAACTCTTCTATCGTCGTGCCAAAGCCCGCGAGTGCCTTGGTAAGTAGCCGCCTGCCGAGCGCGACAGACTCAGACACTTTTTGGGTCTTTAAATAGTGGCGAATATTGCTGCGTGCCTTGCCCGTCACAACAAAACTTAACCACGCTGGATTCGGCTGCGTGCCGGGCGCGGTAATAATCTCAACAGTCTGGCCACTTTGTAGCGGCTCGCTTAACGGCGCGAGGCGGCGGCTAATCCGACAGGCAACACACGAGTTGCCGACGTCGGTGTGAATTGCATACGCGAAATCCACGGCGGTTGAACCGGTCGGCAATTCGAAAATCGTGCCCTTGGGCGTAAAGACGTAAATCTCATCGGGGAACAGATCGATTTTTACGTTCTCGATAAACTCGAGTGAATTACCCGCGTGTTTCTGCAATTCGAGCAGGCCGTTTACCCATTCGCGCGCGCGGCCGTGCGCGTTACCCGGCAGGTCTTCGTTCGACTTATAAAGCCAGTGTGCGGCGATGCCGTTATTCGCCATCGCTTCCATTTCTTCGGTACGAATTTGAATCTCGATCGGCACACCGTGCATACCAAATAAAGAAGTATGCAGAGACTGATAGCCGTTCGCTTTAGGGATCGCAATGTAATCTTTAAAACGTCCTGGCACGGGCTTGTACAAACTGTGCACGGCGCCAAGCACGCGATAGCAGGTGTCTGCCTTATCGACCACGATTCTGAACGCATAAACGTCCATAATTTCGGAAAACGATTTACGCTGGATGCGCATTTTCTCGTAAATACTGTAAAGGTGTTTTTCACGGCCACTGCAGCGGCCAACCAACCCTTCGCGTTCGAGGCACGCCTCGATCGAGGTTTGGATTTTGGTGATGATCTCTTTGCGGTTGCCTCTAATCGACTTTACTGCGGCGTCTATGCGTCGAGCGCGCATGGGATAGAGCGCGATGAAGCCAAGCTCCTCGAACTCGACGCGCACATTGTTCATACCAAGTCGATTTGCGATCGGCGAATAAATGTCGAGCGTCTCGCGCGCGATGCGGCGTCTTTTTTCGGGGGTGAGCACTTCGAGCGTGCGCATATTGTGAAGGCGGTCGGCGATTTTAACCAAAATAACCCGCAGGTCTTTGGCCATTGCCATCGCCATCTTCTGAAAGTTTTCGGCCTGCGCCTCGGCGCGGCTCGAGAAAGTCATCTTGTTGAGCTTGCTCACGCCGTCGACGAGATCGGCTACGCTGGTGCCGAACTGCGACTTAATGGCAGTTTTAGTGATGCCGGTGTCTTCGATAACATCGTGGAGCATCGCGGCCATAAGGCTCTGCGGGTCCATGTGCATTTCGCACAAAATGCCGGCAACGGCTAAAGGATGGGTAACATACGGTTCGCCACTGCGACGAAATTGGCCTTCGTGCGCTTGCTCGGCATAGTAATAGGCGCGGCGGATGCCGTTAACCTGGTCGCGATTGAGGTATGAAGAGAGGCCCGACGCCAGCGTGTCGATATTATCAACGGGTGGGGCGATGGCTGTGATGGGCACTTAACACTCCCTCCTAAAGGCCTACTTTTGTAGACCCACCGTGTTCTCGATCAGCGGGGTACGCTTTCGACTCAACCCTCTAGTCTTCTACTTCTTCGGCCGCCGCTTGATCGCCGCTCACTTCCTCAGCACCGTCTGCAAGGATCACGTCTGCAGCAGCAGCTTCAATAGCCGCTTCGGCTTCGGCAAGTGCGTTCACTTCGGCTTCCATATCGATTTCTTGCATTTCGCTACGTGGCTTTGCCTTCAAAATGTCGGCGTTAACGTGTCCCTCGGCAATTTCGCGCAGGGCAATAACCGTAGGCTTATCGTTGTCTGCGGCGACCATCGGGTCTTTGCCACCCGTTTGGATTTGACGGGCGCGCTTGCTCGACACCATGACGAGCTCGAAGCGATTGTCTACGTTGTCTAAGCAGTCTTCTACAGTAATGCGAGCCATTTCAGTACCTTATACCATTGTGGGGGTATGCCCCGAATTTAGTCTTTTAGGATCCGCCGAGTTAATTTACAGCGGGTCAGCGATTTTACGCAATGTTGCGCGAAATTGCAGTCTTTTCAGTCAAATCAGCGAGTTAAATTGCCCTTGGCGATCAATAAGTCGTTAATAGCTCATCAATAGCCCGTCAATAGTTCATCAACTAGCCATTAAGAAGCACGCTGAGCATTGCCTCAAGACGCTGCGATTGCACCTCGGCGCCAAGTCGCTGCGACACAATAATCGTTCTAAGCTCAGCTAAAGCCACGTCGAAATCGTCATTCACTACAATGTAGTCGGCTTCTTTTACATGCGAAATCTCGGCGACCGCTTGTTGCATGCGGCGCGCAATCGTTTCGGCATCATCCTGCCCGCGCCCGATAAGCCGCTGCGTGAGTGTCTCGAGTGAGGGAGGAAGTATGAATATCGAACTCGCGGCGGGATGCTGCGCGCGGACTTGTGCCGCACCTTGCCAGTCAATCTCTAAAATGACGTCGATACCCAGCGCGAGCTGCTCGTTTACCCAGGTTTTGGAGGTGCCGTAAAAATTGCCATAGACCTCGGCGCTCTCAAAAAACTCATCCGATTCACGCATCGCGGCAAAGGCCGCTTTGTCGACAAAATGATAGTTAACGCCGTCGACCTCACCTCCGCGAGGCGCTCGCGTTGTATGCGACACCGAGACGCGCAACGACTCGGTGCTGTCGACAAGCGCTTTAACGAGGCTAGTCTTGCCGGCACCTGAGGGTGCGGTAACAATAAACAGTGTGGCTTTTGAGGCTTGCGCTGACATGGAGTTACTCTTTTTTGCTGAGGACTCCATTATCCGCTAGAACGGCTTTAGAGTGTAGGGCAAATCGGTCGCACCCAAGCTAAGCCTTCTTCAAACCCAATACTTAATTAGCGCCAGCCTCTCTCTCTGCGCGCCTTGCACCCGCTAAAATTCCCGGCATTGCATAGTTGCCCTCATGACATGCGTACTCGTACATACGGCCATCGGTGGCATGGAAGCTTAGCTCAGCCGTCCAAGGTTGGCTGTAGAGATCGGGGTCATCAACCGAAAACTGGTAAACGATTTCGGTAGGACTGTACTTGGTAAAGCGCTCTGTGATCACACCAGTAGGCGAAATTGGCACCGAACTCTGCTCCATCTGTAGCGGCTTAATATTGACCGTTTCGACGATAAGCGTCCCACCCTCGTACCAGCCAACCGAGTCGCCGAACCATTGTTCGAGTTCGGCTGGACGCCGATTAGCTTGGGCTTCTGCGGCGCTAGCAAACGTAGGCACTATGCGTGCATCGTGAGCCATTTCTACCGAAATCATCACATGATCATCTGTTTGAACAAACTGATAGGTGCTGTTGTATAGCGTGCCCATCATGCCTGGTCCAGCCGTGTTGCCGAAGCCAATTAGGCAGCGCTCTGCGAGAGGCAGTGCCTCTGGACCTGAGCTATCGCCTATGCCTGTAAGGTAACGGTAGCCAAAGTTTTTGCGATTAAGGTCATACAAGGGCTCGGCTAGGCGCGGAATCTGACCGTTAGGTGGATCTATTACATACGATGTGCGGAACTCGCCCATCACCATTGCTAATTGCGAGCCCGGGTCAGTCCAAAACGAATTGTAGCCACGAAGGCCAAAATCGATACTGCCTGCCGGCGGCGCCCCGTTTTCTGTTTCTGTCTCTGAGGCATCGAGTTCACCTGGATCTAGGCCCGCAATCGGTGTGCCGTCAGCGATCTGCTGCGCAAGATCGGCATTCACGACCAGCGGCTCTACGCCCTCGGGGCGCGAAAGGCCGGTTAGCGACATATTAGTGAACGTCCCGTTTAGATCGGGGCGCTGAGCGAAAGCAGTACCTGCGGCAACGAGCGTCAGTGTTGCCGTAAGCATCGAGCAAACTAAGCGTCTAGTATTATTCATGTTTATCTCCTTCTTGCGAACATGAGGGTTAATAGCGCGTTTATACCAGAGAATTGGGATTTGGTCAGGTGGCATTCAACAAAGGGGTCTCAAAAAAGGGGTCTGACCCCTAATCCAATGTTCTAGTCGCAGCGTTTAACAAGGGCACCACACAAATTCTTCCTCAAGGAAACGTAAGATGATTAACACACTACGCACGTTGTTCATCGCTCTAAGCTTTACTTTATTCTCAACTGTATCACTTGCCGACCACCATGGCGGCGGGCATGCTAAAGACATCGTTGACACAGCTGTCGAGGCTGGTTCATTCAACACGCTCGTCGCTGCGGTTCAGGCGGCTGGCTTGGTCGACACGCTCAAAGGCGAAGGCCCTTTCACGGTATTTGCGCCAACAGACGCAGCGTTTGCTGCACTGCCCGCCGGCACAGTAGAAAATCTGCTGAAGCCTGAAAATATCGCGACGCTTGCCGGAATTCTGACCTACCACGTATTGCCAGGTAAGGTAATGTCGGCTGACATCGCGGGCAAAGCGCTGGAAGCTGCCACAGTACAAGGCATGAATCTCGCGATCGATGCGACCGATGGCGTAACAGTCAACGGCGCGAACGTAGTGACCGCCGATATCGAAACATCAAACGGCGTCATTCACGTGATCGACACGGTACTGATTCCATCTATGTAATCCACTTACGGAATACATTGACCCTCTAAAAGCCGATCCCAATGGGGTCGGCTTTTTTATTGCGCTAGCCAACGCCTTTTATCCTGAGAGGTAGCGCTGTTACGGCGGAATAAAATAGAGTTACCCTAAATACGGCGTTGCTTAGGCAGCGCCACGCTATTCGCTCAAAAGAGCCCAGCACCAAGAGGACACTCATGGAGGACTCAACTTATACCCCACCGAAAGTATGGACATGGGACGCAGAAAACGGTGGCCGCTTCAGCAAAATCAACCGGCCCATTGCCGGCGCGACACACGACAAGGCGTTGCCGATAGGCGAACACCCCCTGCAGCTGCATTCACTCGGCACACCGAACGGGGTTAAGGTAACGATCATGCTCGAGGAACTGCTCGCGCTCGGCAAAGACGCCGAATACGACGCTTTCTTGATCAACATCACCGAAGGCTCGCAGTTCAGCAGTGGGTTTGTCGCGATCAACCCTAATTCTAAAATCCCCGCGCTGCTCGACACCGAAACCGGTATCCGCGTATTCGAGTCGGGCTCTATTTTGCTCTATCTTGCCGAAAAGTTTGACGCCTTTGTGCCCAAAGACTTAAAGGGCCGCACCGAATGCCATTCGTGGCTAATGTGGCAGATGGGCAGCGCGCCTTATCTTGGCGGCGGCTTCGGGCATTTCTACGCCTACGCACCTGAGAAATTCGAATACCCGATCGATCGTTTTAGTATGGAGGTCAAGCGCCAGCTCGACGTGCTCGATCGCACGCTATGCGAAAACGACTATTTATGCGGTGACGAATACACGATCGCCGACATGGCTGTGTTTGCTTGGTACGGCGCCTTGGTGATCCATGATCTATATGCCGCCTCCGAGTTTCTGTCGGTTGCGAGCTATAAAAATGTCGTGAGGTGGGCGCATCAAATCGACGCGAGACCTACCGTCAAACGCGGCAAGCGCGTGAATAAAGTGTGGGGCCCAGAAAATGAGCAAGTGGCGGAGCGGCATTCGGCGGCTGATCTTGATTAGACCTTGGGCTTCGAGGTAACGGGCTTTTACCCTCTCTGTGGTAAATACTGCGTGAAATACAAAGGCATCACGATATTGGTTTGCTCTAATGCGGACGAGCCTTGTGTGCCAGTTAACTTAAAGGTTTTACTTGGAGTACATTTTTCAACGTAGGATGCCAACGATTTTGCTCTTGTACGTTTACCACTTTTGACTTCAACAGGGACGATATCGCCTTCATCGGTTGCCAAAATAAATTCGATTTCGGCGCGTGCGTCATTCCATGAATAACTTGGGTCAACACCAATAGCTGTGAGTTCTTGTTGCACAAAGTTTTCCGCCACATAACCTTTGTATTCATAGTTTTGCTGCTTAATCTCTTTATAACTGCTGCCTAGCATATGATTGAGCAGGCCCACATCAAACAGAAACAGTTTAACCATATTTTCTTTTTTATAGGCCGCCA
>ENA-OREB01000980-OREB01000980.1-marine-metagenome-genome-assembly--contig:-NODE-980-length-14239-cov-3.291696_pt1 | contig 14239 bp, 10 predicted proteins | sample MGYA00248625_ERZ508552 | MGnify/ENA primary metagenome ERZ508552 (study PRJEB26219, sample SAMN06267888) | marine metagenome | isolation source: Monterey Bay, California, USA | place: USA:Monterey Bay...
CCCCCAAGGGCATCATTTTCTCTGGCAGTCCTGAGTCGGCTAATACGCCGGACTCACCGCGGCCGCCCGAGTTTCTTTACGAATCTGGGCTGCCTATATTAGGTATCTGTTACGGCATGCAGATCATGGCAGAGATGTTTGGCGGCAAGGTTGAAGGGTCTGCTAAATCCGAGTTCGGCTACGCTAAAGTTGACGCCTGCGCGCCGTCGCGATTATTCGATGGCATTCAAGACGGCGTCGATGCTAACGGCATCTCCCAGCTAGACGTATGGATGAGTCACGGCGATAAGGTTACTCAGGTGCCACCGGGCTTCGAGGTTATCGCGAAAACCGAGAGCGCGCCTATCGCCGCGATGGCTAACTCCGAGCGCAATTATTTCGGCATTCAGTTTCACCCAGAGGTCACTCACACGCTGCAAGGCCTGCCATTGCTCGAGCGGTATGTGCGCGATATCAGCGGCTGCGCAGCACTATGGACATCGGCCACCATCATCGAAGACGCCATCCAAACTGTGCGTTCTCAGGTAGGCACCGACACTGTGCTGCTCGGTCTTTCGGGCGGCGTCGATTCCTCTGTGGTTGCTGCGCTGCTTCACAAAGCGATCGGTGATCAGCTCGTGTGCGTTTTCGTCGACAACGGTTTGCTGCGCCTCAACGAGGGCGATCAGGTGATGGCAACCTTTGCCAAGAACATGGGTGTTAAGGTCATTCGCGCCGACACCGAAGACCTGTTCCTTGGCAAGCTTGCCGGTGTCGAAGACCCCGAGGCGAAGCGCAAAGTTATCGGCAATACCTTTATAGAGGTGTTCGATGCCGAGGCCAGCAAGCTCGAAAACGTGAAGTGGCTTGCGCAGGGCACTATTTATCCCGACGTAATCGAGTCGGCGGGCTCAAAGACCGGCAAGGCTCACGTCATCAAATCTCATCACAATGTAGGCGGCCTGCCCGAAGACATGAAAATGGGCTTGGTAGAACCCTTGCGGGAGCTCTTCAAAGACGAGGTGCGCAAAATCGGCGTAGAACTCGGCCTTCCCTATGACATGGTCTATCGCCACCCATTTCCTGGCCCCGGCCTCGGCGTTCGCGTGCTCGGCGAAGTGAAGAAAGAGTACTGCGACATCTTGCGCCGTGCTGATGCCATCTTTATGGAAGAGTTGCATCGCTCGGATTGGTATAACAAAGTCAGCCAAGCATTCGCCGTGTTCTTGCCTGTTCGTTCCGTGGGTGTTGTCGGTGACGCGCGCCGCTATTCATGGGTTATTACGCTACGCGCAGTAGAGACAATCGATTTCATGACAGCCCGTTGGGCGCATTTGCCTCCTGAGTTGCTTGAGACGATTTCCGGCAGGATTATCAACGAGGTCGCTGATGTTTCTCGCGTGGCTTATGATATTTCCTCGAAGCCGCCTGCGACTATTGAGTGGGAATAACGTTCGCTTACAATTATTTTGAACCACCGAGCACTAACGATTCATTTTTGACTAAAGCAATAAATCTATGAAGAATATATTTCCAACCGAAGGTGCATCTGTAATCGTTTCTGATGACATGTGTGATATTAATGGGCATATGAATGTAAGATTCTACCAAACCATTCCTATGGATTATGATGGCAATTTCTATAACAGTCTTGTTGGTGAAAATTATATTGCCAAGGGTTTTTCATTTTTTACAGCTGAACAAAATATTAGATATCTGAAAGAATGTTTAAAAGGTGAGAAATTAACACCTAGGTTCAGAATGCTGAATGCAAATAAAAAGTTATACCACTTCGTATGCGCAATTTGTAAAGAATCGAACGAAGTGGCAGCTCTGGTTGAAACTGTTGAAATCCATATTGATATGTCTATAAGAAAATCTGCAGAAATATCAGATGAAATCTTTGAGACTTTGGTAAGGATGCAAAAGGAGCATGAATCATCTGGTGATTATCCTTTTGAAACAAAGCTAAAAATTAAATAAATTATTTTGGTTCAAATAGTGGCTTTATAAAAGGTTGTCTAACCCTTGTTTTTATTGGGGTTTGAGTCATGTCTACTACTGAGTGGGAATGATCGAAGGTATTTTGATAGGGGGAATGAAGGAGTCGATTCCATGGCAACTAAAGGAAAAACTACTAAAGAGCATGATGAAAAAATTGCGAAGATGGTTTTCTCTTCAGTATATCCCCTGTATCTAAATAAGGTTGTAAAGAAAGGGCGCAGTGAAAAAGAATTGCAAGAAGTCATTACATGGCTGACTGGTTTCGAAGGTACAGTTTTGCGAGATCTGATAGAGGGCGAAGACACGTTTAAAGAGTTTTTCGATAAGGCGAATCTAAATCCAGATGCCAGCCTAATTAAAGGCGTGATATGCGGCTATCGTATTGAAGACATTGAAACACCATTGACAAAAAAATGCCGGTATCTTGATAAGCTTGTAGATGAACTTGCGAAGGGACGCAAGAAGGAAAAGATACTTCGAACGTCCTGAGTGAGTGTTGTAAAGATGTTGTAAAGTCAGATTTTCTGCTTGCAAACCCTTTCATAGCAAGGGGTTATTCCAGTCATAAAAATTTAAAACGGGGGGGTATGGAGTTTCTATTACCCATGCACATTGTAGCTGGAACAATTGCCTTGTTTTGCGCGGCTATGTCAGTTCTATCAGAGAAAGGGAAACAGGTTCATGTTCTTTCAGGTAGAACATACTTCTGAGGTATGGCTACCATCTTCTTAACAGCTATTCCAATGTCTATTATCAGCAGTAATATTTTTTTGGGCAAGCGTCAATCTGATGGGTTTACACATTGCTGGAGCGATTTATCACCGTTTACAGGGAGATGGTGTCTGGAGTGCCATGGTTCCCATACTGAAGGAAGTGCCTGATAAGTGAATTTTTAAGAGAAGATTTCGTTACACAGGGACTACACAGTGTGTGGTGAGAAGATGGTAGGTTATTGATAATGATGGAAGGGTACAAATTGAAAATAACCTGTTTACAACACACCCTGTTTCAGAGGCCTTCAAAGCTAAGAAGCGAAAGGGTTTTAGATAGGTTTACTATTGAGTGGGAATAAAATGACAGTTATTTTAGAAGGTCATATTAAGGTTCCGTTTGAAGAGCTTGAAGCTATAAAAAGCCATTTGGACGAACATATTCAAAACACATTAAATGAACCTGGGTGCTTGGAGTTTACAGTTGAACAAGATGGTTTAGATAAATGTGTCTTTAATGTTTTTGAAAGGTTTAAAGATAGCGAAGCATTTGCTGCACATCAAGCAAGAGTCAAAGCTAGTGAATGGGCGAGCATTACGAAAAATGTGAAAAGAGTATACGAGAAACGTGGACAGTAGAAATGGAAAAATGGGGCTGGTAAAAAGCGCATTTGGAGTTACAAACGATTGAGGCTAGTAAATTTCAACTGCATTTACTTTGGGTTTCGAAAGTATTCAAGTTCGGGGTTTTTGGGTAAAATTTCTGTGTTAAAGGTTTTTGAAGCGATAGATTCGCCTTTTTAAATTATTGAGCACTGGAAGCTAACATCACTATGTACGTTAGACGTTTTGACGGTGGAACGAACACACTCTACATCTACTTTTATGGGGAACTCGTTGCGGAAGAAATGGACTAAAACCTTGCCATTTGACAACAACTCACTGGAAGATTTACGAACCTGGCACCTGGGCAGCGATACCCCATGATAGCCCCCGTTCTAACAACTCGTAGTAAACAGGTAGACCCCAACTGCACTTCACAACATCGCATTGTTCCATTATGGGCTGCATATCGAACTGGCCGCAGCTATGGCCAAGCATCAGGTACAGGATTTCGCCGCCACCGACTTTCTTAAGGTACATTTGCGGGTGAACCCGGTTGGGGTTATCCCAGCCATCGGGCAGTTCAGACATGTTTTCGCTGGAGTATCTTGATTCCAGCAGAATGTTGATGTCTCCGAGGACATCACAGCAATAGGGTTCGTCCTCAGTAGTGAAGTCTTCAATGCCCGCCATGAGGGGGTGATCTGGTTGCGTAACGGTCACCTCGAACTCCTGAATAGGGGGGTGGGTAACAAAACGGGTGCCTAACATTGCCATGTAGTCGGGTGCTAAGTCAGGTGCGTAAGGAACGCCCGGTATCGTGACCCCAAAAGCATCAATGGGACCGTTAGTGGTGTCAAAATCTAACAGTGAGTTTGTGCCATGAAGGGCAAACCAGCGGCCACCTTGTTCAAGAAATGCTTTTAAAGTTGCTTGTTGTTCGGGTGTGGGCCTTACATCGCAGGTATAGGTTATCAGTAAGTCTGATGCAAGAATCTGTGTGGTGTCTGAAAAATCCGCCGCAACGCTCACCTGCGGCTCTGCTCTCTTTGCCAGTAGTTTCAGCAGTTCGAGTCTGGCAAAACCAACGTCATGAAACCTGCCACCCGCAATAAGGTGGACGTCGCATCGTCGAGTCAATTTCTTACAGCATCACCGCGCGCCTGCACCGGTCCTTCAACGAAGTCTGCGCTCAACATGTTTGCGGTACCATTTAAACCAAGCCACTTTCTTGATCGGGGTGATAAATTTCGCCTGGTTTTTTCCGCTAACAACACGTTCCAGTTTACCTGTGGTCGAAGAAATGCTGCGGAGTAGTATCCGAAAACGATCGCTCGTTCTTCGTTTTCTGTCACGTTTTCGCCGGAGGTATGCCACAACCTGCCATCCATGATGATAATAGAGCCCGCTTTTGCTTCAAATGACCGCATATGGTCGAGCATGTCATCAGGTACCTCTTTTGCATCCTTGATGTGATGACTACCGGGTAAATATTGTGTCGCACCATTGTCGTGGTGAACGTCGTCAAGACACCAAAGCACGTTCATAGACCATGGTTTTAGCCAAGGCCCAGGAAAAACGATACCCAAATCTGAGTGTGCATGCATGGGTTTCGCGCCTGGGCGCGCGATGTTCGCGGTAAAGTTTGAAACGACAAAATCATCGCCGATCAGCGCTTCTACAAAGCCGACTGCCTCGTCTCGCTGCATCAGTTCCAGAAATATCGGGTCCAGATCCAGCAGATTGAAGACTCTAATGTTTGCTTCGTTTGGGTCCAAACTAGGAATATGGGTGGGGACCCCTCGGCGATTGCTTTCATCGGCAGCAGCCAGCAGCCGTTTTCGAATATTGATGACTTCCTGTGCAGTAAGCACACCCGGGACCACACAGAAACCGTGCTCGTCCAGGTGTTCCAGGTGTTGGGGCTTAATGGTACTGTTCGCCATACTGTCAACTCCTGTCTAAGTAGGCTTTTCCGTCAGGAAGGTCCTGAGTTGTTGTCTCTCCAGAAATAAAATCGTCAATAATTTTGTGGAAATGACGCAGTCTAATTTCCTGATCACATAGATGCATGCCCTTAAAAGAATCGGACTTAATGCCATCCTGCATCGTGGTCATGTTTGATCCGTCCTGAGACAGTACGTTGGCCAGTACCGGGTCAAAAGTGTCGCCAAAGGCTTCGGCGTAGTCGATGCCATCACGATGTCGGTGAATTTTGTTTTCTGGGCGCTCGAGTCTCTCCGTCCCCGGCGGCAAATGAGACATGATAAAAAAGTCGTAGTAGCAGATGTTAGGGTCTGTTGCATGAGGGCGGTACCTGAACACGGCCCCGGCTTCAGGTGTATGGGTAAAGGTTGCACTGGGGAAAAAACTATAGTGATACTGATGAACGAGTTGTTCGTCGTTCATCTGTTTGAAGGGTAGGTAGGTGTCATTTTCGATCGCCCTGCGCCTTCTAATCTCTTCTAGGTGAACATCTTTTGCGGAGCCTTTGTAACTCTTTGTTTCGTTTTTTCGCCACCCCTCTTGATCGCCCAACATCATGTGCTGCCTTAAAGGCGTTATCGTGTCCCGATCGTCAACAATCTCGCTGACTGTCCGGTTGAAATTGAGCATGCGTGAATGAATGCCTAATAGCTCTATGGGAATGTCATGGCCCTCTCCGAATTCGATCATGTCGGGATGTAGCTCACCAAAATGATAGCTTTCGTTAAAGGCGTCCCATGCGTGCTTCCAATTACCATTCCACTCGAAAGTCTGGAAGTTCACCAGATGAAACTTTTCAAACTCGTACGACTCCAACTGCACACCGGCTTCACCCAAATATTCTTGCAAAGGGCATGCGTCGTGATCCATATTGAACCAAACCCAGCCTCCCCAAAATTCAACCCTCACGGGGGTCAGCCCTAAGTCATCTGTTGGAATGCCGGCATCAAACTGGCGAAAAAATTGCGGATCGGCCACCTGTTTTAACGTGCCATCATTGTTCCACTTCCAACCGTGGAATGGGCAAGTGAAGGTATCCATGACGCCTAAGTCGGTCTGGCAAAGGCGATTGCCTCGGTGTTGGCAGACGTTGTAAAAGCCTCGTATTTGCTGATCGTCACCCATGACGAATAGGAAAGATTCTTTGCCTAATTCGTGCACGTAGAAAGCACCGGGTTCTGTGAATTCGTCGACCCTAGCTGCAAGCTGCCATGTTTTCGTCCAAATCTTTTCCCACTCGGCGCGCATAAACTCAGGTGAGTAGTATCTTTCGCCTTCCAGAGTATCCAGACCTAGGTCCGCGTTTTTAACGCGCGGTATAAAGGGGGGAGCCTTGAATAGTCTTTCGGTGGGCTCTGCCCGTTCTAAAAATTCACGTTCAATTTGCGCCATTTTTTAGTCAGCCTTTTGTCTTCGAGGTAAACGAGAAACTTGAGTAATTCTGCCGATATGCGCTCTTCTGAGACGCATGGGAAGAACTACTGTTTGTGTATTTTGGTCTTTCTTGATGTTTTAGACCACGACTCAAAAATCAATATACAGGTATTGTTTTCTGTGGGTCAACTTTTTTTAAGGGTAAGGATCGCAGGTAGGCTTCAGTGATTTCACTGGTTGTCGACGGGTGCGCCATCAATTGGGCTCGATGAAAAGTGTCATAGGTCCCTCTGGTCGAGGGACTTATCTTGAAGTCCGTTGTTTACCCTGGTTTCTTCATGCGAAGAAAAACCATGGGTTCACGTATATCGAACTTCTTCAAAATGCCCGGATAACTTTGCTTTCCCAGATCACTCTGCGCTATTGTCAAGCAGCAAGTTTGTGTACGCGGCGCCAACAGGCTTCTAGGGGCAATGGTAGGGTCGCTGCAAAATATGTTAATCGATCTACTTAGGGTCATTATCGATTTTCGTCTGAAATAGTTAGAACTGAGTAGGAGGGAATGGTGACCAGCCCAGCAGCCGGGACATTGACATGGCGCGTACGATTTATGTTCGCGGTCGGTCAAATACCAGAGGGCGTACAGTCGACGTCTTTTGGTTTTTTTCTGTTGTTTTTCTATAACCAGGTACTAGGGTTATCGGGTTTTTTGGCCAGTTTGGCGATTGTTGTCGCGTTATTGGTTGATGCGGTAAGTGACCCTGTCATTGGCTCTTGGTCTGACGGTGTGCGGCACCGGTGGGGCCGTCGGCATCCGTTTATGTATGCTGCAGCCATACCTTTTGCGATCTGTTTCTATTTTTTGTTCTCGCCACCGGCAGGGCTCTCGGAAACGCAGGTTTTTATTTGGCTTATTGTCTTTTCGGTGCTAACGCGTACGACCCAGTCTGTTTATTCGATTCCGCATACGTCGCTTACGGCTGAACTTTCTACTGATTATCAGGAGCGGACGTTGTTGTCTTCGCTTCGATCAGTTTTGCAGTCTGTCGGAACATTGATGGTATTTCTCATCGGTTTGCAGATATTTTTTGGCGCGACACCTGAATACCCAAACGGCCAATTAAATCCCGCCGCCTACCCCAGGTTTGCGGCGATGTTTGCGATGGTTATCTTCGTTGGTGTTTTTTTGACTGCCTATGGAACCCATAGCCACATACCTTATTTGCCGCAAGCCAATGCCGATGGTCATCGCTTTAGTTTTGTGAAGGTAGTGCGCGAAGCAGGGATGGCATTCGGTCTACGTTCGTTCAGGTCAGTGGTGCTGACGGCAGTGCTTTTTGGCATGACGATGGGGATGGTGTCGGCATTGTCAATTTATCTTGGCACTCTTTATTTTCAATTTAGCCTAGAACTCATAGGTCTGAGTTTCCCCGCTTCTGTTTTGGGTAGCTTCCTTGGTGCCGGCCTCGCTGCGCCTCTGGGGCGAATTTTTCAGGAAAAGAAAACATTGCTAATGGGAGGGCTCGTTTGGTACGCGGTTTGGAATACCTTGCCGATCATTCTCAGTCTTTTGGGGCTTTTCCCAAAACCGGGCGATCCGCTATTGTTTTATCTTGTGATGACCTCCAATGCCATCTGCAGCATGGGTATTGGCGTTCTGACCGTAATGATAGGTTCGATGATCGCTGACATCACCGACCAGCATGAAGAAAAACATGGCAGCAGAAGCGAAGGTATTTATTTCGCGGCATCATCCTTCGCAGCGAAAGCCATTGGTGGTTTTGGTATTGTAATATCTGGCGTGGTAGTCGATTTGGCTGGAATTCAGCGTAATGCCACCGTTGAAACGATTAACCCGGAGTCGTTACGAACCCTGGCTATGGCCATGGGACCCGGCGTTCTTCTAATGATCGGCGTCACAGTATTAGCGGCAAGTTTTTATGATCTTTCGTGTGCCGAACACCGCCGCATTCGTGCGGCAATTTCTGACACAGTTTAACAACGGGTCAATAAATCAAGAAAAGGATGTGCGATGCAACCCCTTAATACGATTCGCCAGCTCGGCTATGTCGTTAGCGATCTAGAAAGTGCCATAAATTATTGGGTTAATGTGCTTGGTGCCGGGCCCTTCTTCATGATTGAGCATTGTGCGCTCAGAGAGCAAATCTATCGTGGTCAAGCAGCCGCTGTTGATGTCGATATTGCGCTGGGCAATAGCGGTGGAGTACAAATCGAACTTATCTTTCAGCATAATGATGTGCCCTCAATCTATAACGAAACTGACCCGAGTGGGCACGTTGGCTTACATCATTTCGGCATTATGCCGGTTGACTTCGAGCAGGCCCAAGCAAAGCTCCTGGAGGAGGGTTGTGAAGAAGTATTTTCGTGTACCGTCAGCCGTGCAGAACTGGCGTATTTTGACACGAGAAAACGGGTGGGACATTTCACCGAATTGTGGGAAAACTCGAATGTCTTCAACGATGTTGCGCAGTTGGTAGAAGCAGCGGCCGTCAACTGGGACGGGCTTAATCCTATACGTCCTATGCCAAATTAGAATAATCATAGCGTTAGGTGACGGGTGACCAAGTTGATGCGTCGACGGTAGGGTTTCGGTGGGTAATCCTTGCTCTTTTACGTCTATTTGGGTTTAGATCGCAAGCTCTTGGCTACCTTCTTTGATCTTTTCTCTGCCGCTTTGGCCTCGGCTTGCATTTCCCTGGTCATCCGAGACAACAGATCCTTGGTGAAATCGAGTACTCGCCGAATTTTTTTGTCGCTCAACTGACCGTTCAGCTTGCCATAGGCTAATCCTTCCATTTGGTATTGGCCAAGGTCACAGATAAGCTCAAACATATCTTTGCTACCAGCCCATCCGGGAACCAAATCCTGTGCGTCGCGTCGCCACGCGTTTACAAATCTTTGGTAGGCCGGTTTCAGAACCGTTGCGAGTTCAGGGTGAGTCCGGGCTGCGATAACCAATTCTTGGTAGGCGACGTAATGACCTTCGTTAAGGTGGCGCCAATACACTTCAATCGCGTGTGTCATGGCATCGGTACCTGTGGGTACTTGATCAAGATCTCGTTGGTGATCAGTCAGCCGCGTAGCAAACAGGTATTTGACAGCCGCCTTTATCGCGTCCAGCTTTGCGGGGAAATGGTATTGCATAGAGCCCTGTGAAATTCTCGCCGCTTTCGTGATTTTGTCCAGGGTTGTGCTTTCATAACCAAATTCGACAATACACTCTAATGTCGCGATGACGATTTTATCCCGCGTTAATGAGCTTTTTTGAGATTGCCATTTCCCTGATGTATGTGGGGTGTTTTCAGCCATAAAGTTTGTTTAAGAGAAGGCGAGGAGACAAGACGAATGATAGATAGTGAAGTCTAAAGTTACCAGTTGTTAAAAGTGATGGTCGTTGCCGAGAATAGTCTGAAAGCTGGACTTTGATCAGGGCAAACGCATGCGCGTCTTCTTTATCCCGGTCCTATAGGGTTGACTTGATAAAAACATTAAATGTATATTGCTTTTTTTCGCCGGGCCGGGGGAGTGTTCGTCATAATTAAATATTTTGAGCCCGTTCGTTCATATCAGGGAGACATCATGAAGAGACCACTGCTTAGTTTTATGCGTGTAACGCTAATTGGTTTATTTTTTACGAGCTCGTTCTTAAACGCGGCAGTAGAAAGTCGAACGAGCGGTACGACCATTGAAGAAATTGTGGTTACGGCGCAAAAGCGCGAGGAAAGTATTAATGAAGTTGGCATGTCTATTCAGGCATCGACCGGAGAGCAACTAAAGGATCTTGGCGTCACCGACGCATTTGATCTGTATAAAGTCGTTGCAGGCTTTAGCTCCAATGTAAACTATGCAGGCACCGCAATTTATACCATTCGCGGGGTTGGTTTTCAGGAAAATTCGCTAGCGACCAGTCCGACGGTGAGCGTCTATCTTGATGAGGCACCTTTGCAGTTCTCACCGATGACCAGGGGAGCCTCTCTTGATGTGCAGCGCGTTGAGGCGCTAAAAGGCCCGCAAGGTACGTTGTTTGGGCAAAATGCCACTGGAGGCGCAGTTAACTTTATCGCGAATAAGCCGACAAGTGAGTTCGAGGCAGGAGTGACTGTTAGCTACGGCGAGTTTGACGCCGTTGATATTGACGGTTTCGTGAGTGGACCTTTGAACGACGCATGGAGCTACAGGGTAGCGCTGCGTTCTCAGACTTCTGATGACTGGCAAGAAAGTTACATTAGTGACGAGGAGGCCGGCTCTAAAGATGAATTTGCCTACCGTGCATCTCTGGCTTACGAGAACAACGAACGAACAAGGTTGCTTTTCACGCTAAGTGGCTTCACGAATGAAAGTGATTCGCTGCGGCCTCAACTGGTTGGTAAAATTTCGCAAAACCCTATCAATGGTCTGGTGCCTGAATTCTTAGCAACCCCGCTTGCGCCTAAGAAGGCCGAGGCGGCAGACTGGGGTCCTTGTGCCAATAATAATGGTGGTACACCTACAGTACCGAATCAGAGAAATTACAATAACGGATGTGACCCATTGGAGCTTGACGATAAATTCGTGTCCGCCCAAGTTCGCATAGATTATGACCTGACAGATGATCTAGTTCTTACATCGTTAACAAGCTACAACCATTACGAACAGAATGGTTCTGGTATGGATGGTGATGGCACAAGGCTTCAGATTTATGAGCAAACGCATACAGGAGACCTTGAGACGTTGTTTCAAGAATTCAGACTCACGGGCAGCTTTGGTAAGGGAACTTGGGTAGCGGGAGTTAACTACGAAGATATGGAAACCGAAGACGATTATATACAGTCTTACGGTAACTCTTCGGTAGTGCCTGTCTTTGGATTTATTGATTATGGGCCCAATAACCCAAATGCTGCTCAAGAGGTTCAAACCTGGGCGATGTTTGCGAACGTTGAGTATAGTCTTAATGAAACGGTCACTCTGCAGGCGGGTATTCGATATACCGATCAGGAACGTGACTTTAACGGCTGCACTGATGATGGTGGTGACGGCACCTGGGCCTTAACCTCGGCTTTGATCCAACCGTTTTTGGGGTCAACCAATCCGCTTCAAGTCCAACCAGGCGAATGCTCGACAACAGGACCGGGACCTGATTTCAACCCGGTTCCAACTGGACACAATCTTAGTCTAAATGAAGACAATACTTCTTGGCGTGTCGGCGTGAACTGGGCTGCGAATGACACGACGCTGGTCTATGGCAATGTAAGCAAAGCTTATAAGAATGGCCAGTTCCCAACGTTACCTGGCTCCGCGATATCTCAGTTACAGCCGGTCGTTCAAGAAGAACTGCTAGCCTATGAGATTGGCGCCAAGGCAACGCTTGCAGACGGAAGCGTGCAGTTAAACGCTGCTGCGTTCTATTACGATTACGAAGATAAACAAATTCTAGGTGCGCTTGAGGATGCCATATTTGGGTCCTTGCCCGCACTGGTGAATGTGCCCGAGTCTCATGTGCAGGGTTTTGAGTTAGTCGCTACATGGCTGCCCGTTGCCGGACTTTCAATCGCGCCCTCAGTCAGTTTCGCTGATACGGAAGTTGACGGTGAATTCAGAAACTTTGATGCCTTCTTCGGGGGTACCAACAGTGGAACCAAAGATTTTTCAGGGCAGGATTTCCCGCAAGCGCCTGAACTGCAAGCAAATCTTGCCGTTAACTATACCTGGGAAGTGATGGATGGCTGGACCGCTTTCGTTGGTGCGAACGTCAATTACCAAGAAGAGACCAACTCGTTTTTTGTTGACGAATGTAAGGAGGCGGGGGTTACGTGTACTCGTGAAGACGCCGGTGAGCTGTCCGGGGACACCACATTGCCAGTCCCAGAAAGAACATTGGTTGACGTGCGGGCCGGTCTTGAAAACGACAACTGGAAAGTTTGGTTTTGGGGTCGCAATGTTACCGACGAGTATTACTGGACTCGACATAGCAAGGTTAACGACGCGATCATAAAGTTACCTGCAATGCCGAGAACCTACGGCATTAGCGCGAGTTACGCCCTGTAAACCCTTCCCCCGGTCTCAGATTATCGAAAGATAGTCTGGGGCCATTTTTTACATTCCTTTCCTTCATGATCAAAGCGCTTATATTCGACCTTGGGTGTCTGAAAACGGCCCGGAAACGATGCGCTCTAAAGGCTGGACCTGCCCCGCGAAGATAATAAACCTGAACCGCATTTACCTCGGGCTGCGAAAGTATTCTGGTAAAGTGCGAGTAATACAGTATATCCTGACATGTAGCTGAGATTTAGTGCTGCTAAGGATGCGTTGGTGAAAGGAAGGTGGTGGCTGATAAGAAAGCGTATTTAATTCGCACCATTCTCGCGTCGCCTGTGTAGGCCTTCAAACTGTCCTAATAATCGAAGCTGTTCTAAGCCGAAGCAACAAATTAAACCTGGTTTAAGCTGAGCCCGAATGACCTCCATTAGTGTAAGGGACGTGATCAAAAGCATTGAAGCGCTGTGCAGGGACATTGATGCAGAGGATTCTGCGGGCTCTAATCAGTACCAGCGGATAGTATCAGAGGCGCTCTCGTTGAAAAGAAGCCTCGAGCAGATCAGTGGGCCTGAAGCCAATGTTGGGTCTAGCCAAAATCAAGCTCCAATTGCTGAGCAAGCCCAACACAAGGGGCAACAGGCGTCACCTGACAACGTCTATGATGAATCAGGCGATGATTCTAAATTCAAGGAACGACATTACCGCGAATTGTTTGACGATTCCCCGGTTGCAATCTGGGTAGATGATTGGAGTCCAGTTAAGCAGTGGCTGGATACCCATAGTGAAGTAGTTGATTTGCGCTCCTACTTCGAGCAAAACCCAGAGCAACTCGTCTCTGCCTACAGGTCCGTAAACGTCATCGAAGTCAGCCAGGCAGCCGTTACACTATATAAAGAACAATCGCTCGAAACGCTTTTGTACAACCATGCAACCGCTGAATTATTCGACGAGGAGCTGAAATTTTTTCTGGACAACCTAATAGCATTCAGGGCCCAAAACTTCCGTACAATTTTTGATGCCGGCGACCTAGACGATAATGAAGAGGAAATCATCATTCGTCGCCACTCCGTTATGCCGGCAGCTCACCAGGAAAACTGGTCGCGGGTGATAATTTCCCTGGAAGACATTACCGAACGAGTACGCCTGGAAGCGCAGTTGCGGCAATCCCAGAAGATGGAGGTAGTGGGGCAATTAACGGGGGGCATCGCCCACGATTTCAATAACATGCTGGCCATCATTCAGGGTAACGCCCAGCTTCTGATCGAAGGTCTGGGAGATCCCAGCGAAAATGTTGAAGCCATTCTCAGTGCCACCCATCGCGCTACTAGTTTAACCCGGCGCCTGCTGGTCTTTTCAAGAAAGCAGCGGTTAGAACCAGTGTCTGTAGACCTGGGCGATGTTTTCGACGATATGGCAAACATGCTGGCGGGATCCCTGGGCGAGACCGTCGATATCAAATACAAAATTGAACCCAACCTCTGGTTTGCGTTTGCTGATATTGGACAGGTTGAAAATGCTCTGCTGAACCTGGCCATAAATGCGAAAGA
>ENA-OREB01000999-OREB01000999.1-marine-metagenome-genome-assembly--contig:-NODE-999-length-14068-cov-3.521407_pt1 | contig 14068 bp, 15 predicted proteins | sample MGYA00248625_ERZ508552 | MGnify/ENA primary metagenome ERZ508552 (study PRJEB26219, sample SAMN06267888) | marine metagenome | isolation source: Monterey Bay, California, USA | place: USA:Monterey Bay...
TATTTAATATATTTTTTTAAATTCATATTTTTAAAATAGCTTCTTTAATTTTTAAGAGCTCATCAATTCCAAACATTTCATCCCAGACGATTGCTATATTGGACTGATAAAAAATAATTTCAAGTATAGACTCTGGCAATTTAGATATTTTTTTTTCAATTTCAGCAAATTTTTTATCATATTTAAATGCAATTGGGTCATATAAATGCAATCCATTCTCATGCTTTATATAATGTAAATTCTTGTATGTGGAATTATTTCTTAGCTGATAAATAGCAACTTGAGGGGTCCAATTTTTAAATTTTTTTCTTAATTGAGGTGTTGATCCTATCTTAAACCCTTCCTTTTGTGCCTCAAGCCTAATACCGCTTAAAGCTTTCATTTTTTTTGTAGGTTTTAAAAAGCTAAATGCGCCCACAAGAAATAACAGTATAAAAACAACGATTAAAATTTCCATAATATAGAGTTAATGCAAGAGCTTTTTAATAATCTGCGGTCCTTCATATATAAAGCTTGTATAAATTTGTACTAACGATGCGCCTAATCTTTGCTTTTCAGCAAAATCATTTTTAGTAAAGACTCCTCCGACACCAATTTTAATGAGCTCTTCTTCATTTTTTATGATGTCTAGCATTTTGTTTGATTGGTTGAATAGAGGTCTGCCTGATAAACCGCCCTTAACACCCCCGTTTTTTTTAAGAGATATATTTTCTCTATTAATTGTTGTATTGGAAACAATTACACCATCAAAATGAAATTGTTTAATTGCCATGACAAGACTTTGAATTGTTTCATCCTTCTCGTCAGGGGAAAGTTTGATGAAAATTGGGCCTTGATAAGCAAGCGTCTCTGCAGTTTCACTCAATGCCCTAAAGAGAGGGAAAAAATTTTCTTGTGAATGTAAAGCTCTTAAATTAGGAGTATTTGGAGATGAAATATTCACACTTATATAATCAGCATGTGGTGCCACTTTTTTAAAGCAATCGACATAATCTTGGATGCGTTTTTGTCCCTCAGAGTCTTTATTCGATCCAATATTGACTCCTAAAATTCCTTGAAATTTTCTTTTTTTAATTTTTTCTACAAGGTAATCAACACCTTTGTTATTAAAGCCGAGCCTGTTAATAATTGCGTTTTGTGACGGGAACCTAAAAACTCTAGGCTTTGGATTTCCTGTTTGTGGAAGAGGTGTAACAGTCCCTACTTCGATAAAACCAAACCCCAAAGAACCAAGCGCATCTATAAAATCACCGTTTTTATCCAAACCTGCGGCAATTCCCAGGCGATTTTTAAAAGTAAGGTTTTTTAAAGTAAATTCTTGCTGAAAATTTTTATGTGGAAATAAAAGTTGAGATAAATTTAATTGGTAAAGAAGTTTTAATGCATTTAATGCTACTGAGTGTGCTAATTCAGGTGGTAGCAACCTCAAACAAGATAAAAGGATGCTCATTCAGTGATGCTATTTTGAGCAAGGTGTAATATAGCTTCTACATACCCTTGCTTAGACCCACAATCAAATTTTATTCCATCATAAATATACCCATGTACTGGGAAATCTTTGAGCATCAGTTTTATAGCATCTGTTAATTGAATTTCATCGCCCACACCAGGGGCAAGGTTCTCTAGGTAATGAAATATTTTATCCGAGAGAACATATCTACCAAAAACAGCTAAGTCTGAGGGTGGATTTTGCAGAGGTTTTTCCACTATGTCCTCTAGCTTAAATAAGCTTTTCTTAAGTGATATATCAGGCGAGGAAATAACTCCATAATTGCTAATTTCATCTTTTGGAACTCTGCTTAAACCTATGACTGATGAATCATTTTCCCGAGCAATTTTAATAAGTTGCTCTGTGGCTGAGGGATTATTTAAGACTAGGTCATCTGCGAGAAGAATAGCAAAAGATTCATCTTTTTTAATCAAGTCTCTTGCTAGCAGGATGGCATGCCCAAGCCCTCTCTGAGATTTCTGCTCAACATAAGTAAATTTAATATTTTGAAAAAGCTTTCTATTTATTTTCAAAATTGCCTGATCATTTCCGCTGCTAAGAAGTTTTTCTTCAAGTTCATCATTTTGTTCAAAGTGATTTTTTATGGAGGGCTTTGTGTGGCTTGTAATAAAGATAATCTCTTCAATGCCAGACATTACAGCTTCCTCAACAGCATACTCAATAAGGGGCTTATCTATAATTGGCAGCATCTCTTTGGGAATAGCTTTGGTCGCAGGTAAAAATCTGGTTCCAAGCCCAGCAACGGGAAATATCGCCTTTTTAATTTTAATCATTTATAAACTAAATTTTTGTTGTGCTTTTAAAAATAAGACCTAGTATAAATCCAGACATCATACCAACTAAATGCGCAGTATTCGCAACATTACCAAAACCAAATACACTTAGCAATCCTGTAAAACCAAGCAATAACCACAGAAACATAAAAATATATATAGATTCTGGAAGGTCATATCTTCTAAATCTGTTACCTAGCTCAATAATAAAACAATAGCCAATCAATCCATAGATTGCGCCTGATAGACCACCAAAAAAATAGTTTCCGGTAAAAAGAAATTCACCCAAATTTCCAGCAAGACTTGTAAGCAAAAATACTAAGAGAAATATATTTTTACCATCAATTATTTCAATCCTAGACCCTAAAATATATATCCATAGACAGTTAAATATTAGATGGGTTAGTGAAAAATGGAGAAAAGTTGGCGATAAGAGCCTCCACCATTGATGATGGGCAAGGTATGTGCTTTCTAAAGCAGAAGTATAGCTCGACCCTGCTTCATTTATAAAAAGGAAATAATGAAGCGTATTATTAAATCCGAAATTTGTGAAAAGAGTTACGCTTACAGCTAATAAAATAATGTAAGAATAAACTCTATTCGTATGCAAAACTTATTGAGGTTTTTTGGCTGTTATATCTAAACTCCAGCCTAACTTTTCTCTACAAGCTTCATAGAAATTATTATTTGAAGGATGAATAATTTCCAATGCCAAATCTTTTTTTGTAATGTGGATTGACTCATTATAAGGAATTGGGATGTCTTTCTGACCATCAACACAAACCATAGCATGCTCAAGAGGACCTCGAATTAGCTGAATCTCCATTGATTTTTTATTTGATACTATTAGAGGTCTGGAAGAAAGGCTTTGAGACATCATAGGAATAATATTCCAAATATTTAACTCTGGATGAATTATGGAACCTCCAGCTGACAGCGCATAGGCTGTTGATCCTGTTGGAGTTGCAACAATCAGGCCATCAGATCGCTGCTCATAAACAGTCTTACCATCAATAACTAGCCGATATCTCATGAGCTGAGCATAAGACCCAGAGTGAATCAAAACCTCATTCAGTCCAAATACTTCTTGATCTAGGAATGAAGCCTCTACTAAACTTCTTTCCTCTAAAACATAATCGCCATTCAATACATCTTTAATTACCGAGCCAAAATTTTCAATATTGACGTCAGTTAAAAACCCTACCGTACCTAGATTGATTCCAAGGATTGGAGTTTTGTTAGAAATGAATTTTCTTGCAGCTCCCAATAATGTTCCATCTCCTCCAAATACAATAATAAGGTCAACTACTTGATTAAATTTTTGCGCATCCACTACTTGTACATTTTTAAGATCAATTTTATTGGCTGAAAAAATATTGCTTACATTTTTTGCTAAGATTTCTACAAGACCGCGCACAACAGACAGATCATCCGCTGATAGGTTTTTTTTTAAAACAACGCCTATATTTTTAAACATAGGAAGAATTATACTCTCACGCTAATAGAAAAAAAATTTTATGAATGTATTTAAGCAAATTGCTCAATTAATAAATCAAAGTGAGCAAACGGTTATTTTAACTGGAGCAGGAATCAGCACTGAATCTGGGCTTCCTGACTTCAGAAGTGATGATGGATTTTGGACAAAAAATAAACCTATTCAATTTAGTGAATTTATTGCAAGCGAAGAAAAAAGAAGACTGTCTTGGAAAAGAAATATAGAACTACACTCGCTTTTAGAAGGTTTAAATCCAAATTTAGGCCATGAATGTGTAAAAAAAATAATTGATTCAAAGCAAGAAAATTTTTTAATTACCCAAAATATTGATGGTCTGCATCAAAAAACAGGAACGCCAATAAATAAAACTATTGAAATCCATGGAAATGCTACAGAAGCATCCTGTTTAGATTGCGGAACCAAACAAGAGATTCTTCATTTTCATGCAGCAATCAAAAATAAAACTCAGCTTCCAAGATGCTCAAGCTGCAAAGGCATTGTAAAAGTTGCAACAATTTCATTTGGCCAGCCCATGATTGATGCTGATATGGCAAAAGCTTCTAAGCTTTCCATGGAGTGCAGCCTTATGATTGTTATGGGATCTTCGCTAAAGGTAATGCCGGCTGGAAAACTACCTGGTTTAGCTATGGAAGCTGGGGCAAAGGTAATAGTTTTGAATAGAGAGAAAACACGTTACGATTCAAAAGCTGAAATTGTTGTAAACGACGAGCTAAAGACTATTTGTTCAAAGCTTTTGTTAGAACTTTAATCATGCATCAATGCTGCTCGTCCTAGAATTTTTCCATTCTTAAGATCTTCTAAAGTTTGATTGGCTTCAGATGCAGGTCTTTTTTCAACAGGAATTGGATCAATCTTTCCTGATCTTACTAAATCCATTAACTCATGCATGTCCTCCGGACTTCCGGTGTATTGCCCCTGGATGCCTCTTTCCATAATAGGAATTAAAGGCAAAGGAAGCTTCAGCTCTCCTCCGTATAGCCCCACGATAATATACTTGCCACCTTTTCTAAGAAGATTAATTCCAAATGCAGTGGACTGCTCTGAACCAACAAAATCAATGGCAACGGATGCATTACCACCTGTAATTTCAAAAACTTTCATCATTGCATCATCGTCTGTTGGATTTATTGCGGCTGAAGCTCCATTTTCTATAGCTAATTTAAGTTTTTCCTCATCAACATCTACCACAATGGGATTGCAGTTAAATGCTGCCTTAGCTATTTGTAAGCCCATCATGCCCAAACCACCAACTCCAATAATTATTAAGCTGCTATTAGAGTCATAGGGTGCTCCTTTTTTTAAGGCGCTGTAAGCCGTTAGTCCTGAACAGGCATAACTACCAGCTAAATAGTCTGGCGTATCTCCAGCATCATGAAGATATTTTGAATCTGGAACTACAACATGATCACCGAAACCACCAGGTTGCATTACACCAATGACTGGGCCTGAATTACATAAATGCTCATCTCCAGTATTACAAACATCACAATCCCCACATCCTATCCACGGGTAAACCACCCTTTTGTCTCCAATATTTATATTGGTTGCCTCGGGACCAGTCGCAACGACTTCTCCAAAAACCTCATGCCCCAATGTAAAGGGATTTGGCACAGGAACAGGCAGTTCATTGCCGCCACCTAGGTCAAAAGCGCCAGAGTGTATATGTACATCTGAATGGCAAACTCCACAAGCAATAGTTTTTACAACCACCTCGCTGCCAGTTGGCTCTGGCGTTGGTGACTCAACCTCTTGAAGTGGCTCGCCGGGTTCGTGTGCTTGATAAGATTTCATATTATAAATTTCAATAAATTAATTACTTCTTTATAATATCTATTCTTTTAATTACCGCAAGCATTCAAAATATATGGAACATTTAGAAACATTTAGACAAGAAGTAAGAGATTGGCTGGAAGAAAATTGCCCGCCTTCTATGAGAACCCCGTTGATTCCCGAGGAAGAAGTGTGGGGCGGAAGAAATGCTGAATATGTAAACCCTGAATCAAAGCTATGGCTCGATCGAATGGGTGCAAAAGGTTGGACTGCGCCAACTTTGCCAAAGGAATATGGAGGTGGAGGCCTTGACAGGGATCAAACAAAAGTTTTACATCAAGAGCTTTTTAAAATTAAGGCTAGACCAGCTTTAAATAGTTTTGGTATATGGATGCTTGCTCCATGCATCATAGAATTTGGCTCTGAGGAGCAAAAACGTGAGCACCTGCCTAAAATTATTAAAGGTGAGATTCGATGGTGCCAAGGATACTCCGAGCCAGGCTCAGGATCAGATCTTGCAAGCCTCTCAACAAAAGCTGAGGACATGGGCGATCACTATCTAGTGAATGGGCAAAAAGTTTGGACTTCATATGCAGATAAAGCTGACTGGATTTTTGCTCTTGTGAGAACAGGACCAAAAGAACCAAAGCATAATGGAATAAGTTTTTTGCTTATTGATATGGCAACTAAAGGAGTAAGCACAAAACCAATAACATTGATAAGTGGTAAGTCACCATTTTGTGAAACTTTTTTTGATGGTGTAAAAGCGCCAAAAGAAAACTTAGTTGGGATTGAGAATTCAGGCTGGACAATTGCCAAAAAGCTTTTGCAGCACGAAAGAAATTTTATATCTAACTTTGGCCTTGCTGGCGGGGGAACTGGATCAGGAGCAGATGTGGTAAATATAGCTAAAAAATATCTTGGAGAAGAAAATGGAGAAATTGCTGATTCTTTTCAAAGAGAGAGTATTACCATGCATAAAATGAAAGAGCATGCTTTTGGGCTGACTTTACAAAGATCAGGTGATGAGGGTGGCAAAGCATCTGCTGCATCTTCAATGTTTAAGTATTATGGAACTGAGCATAATAAAGATCGATATGAATTAATGATCGCAGCCATGGGAAACAAAGGTTTGGGCTGGACCAGTGAAGGCTTTTCAGATGATGAACAAGCTATTACTAAAGCATGGTTAAGAACAAAAGCTAATTCAATTGAAGGTGGGACCTCTGAAGTCCAACTTAATGTAATTTCTAGACGTGTTCTAGATTTACCAAACTAAGGAAAGCATGAAATTAATACTCACAGAAGAACAGCAATTTTTAAAAGATACTGCTCAAAGTTTTGCTAGAGATAAAACGCCAGTGACTCATTTTAGAGAAATTAGGGACAGTGAAAATATCAATTGCTGGGATGATGCAACTTGGAAAGAGATGGTTGATTTGGGTTGGTCTGGAATACTTGTACCTGAGCAATTTGGAGGCTCTGAATTTGGCATGGCTGGCATAAGCGTTATTATGCAAGAGCTGGGAAAAACATTAACTCCCTCCCCTATTTTAGCGACATCAGTATTAGGAGTTGCAACAATTAATATGCTCGGCTCTGAAGAGCAGAAAAGTAATTATTTACCAAAAATTGTTTCTGGTGAAGTTACAACTGCATTGGCGATTGATGAAGGCAATCATCACAACCCATTTAATGTTGAGACAACTGCGAAACTTGATGGAGATCATTGGATCTTGAATGGAAAAAAAGTCTTTGTGATTGATGGTGCAAGTGCTGATACTATTTTAATAGTTGCGCGTACATCAGGAAAAACTGGAGAATCAAATGGAATTTCGGTATTTGCTGTAGATAAAGATAGTGCCGAGCTCGACATAACAAAGATTTCAACAGCTGATTCTAGAAATTATGCGAACATCGAGATGTCTGACCTGAAGTTAGAGCAAAAAGCTTTATTGGGTGAGCAAGACTTAGCTGGTGAAACCCTTGAAAAAATTCTTGATCTAGGCCGCATTGCTATTTCAGCAGAGATGCTAGGAAATACTGAAGAAGCTTTTGAGGTCACGGTTAATTATTTAAAAGAAAGAAAACAATTTGGGGTTCAAATTGGATCCTTTCAAGCACTTCAACACAGAGCAGCAAAAATGTTCTGTGAAATTGAATTAACTAAATCAGCAGTTATTGCTGCTATGCATGCTGCAGATGAAAATTCAAATGAGCTAGAAAGGCTTTCGAGTCTTGCTAAGTTCCAAGCTGGAGAAACTCTCCATCTAGTTAGCAATGAGGCGATTCAGATGCATGGCGGGATAGGTGTAACTGATGAATATGACATTGGTTTTTATCTGAAAAGAGCCCGAGTTGCTGAACAGATTTTTGGAACCTCAGAATTTCATCAAGCTAGGTATGCAAATATAAGCGGTTTCTGATGTCCTCAATAAAAACCTTGCTCGAGACAATGCGCATGCTTCGAGACAAGGATAATGGATGTCCATGGGATATTGAACAAACTCTTGAATCACTCTCTCCTTGCGTGATTGAAGAGGCTTATGAGGTCTCAGATGCAATTACCAGAAATGATTATAAAAATCTTAAAGAGGAGCTTGGAGATGTCCTGCTTCAGGTTATATTTCAAGCAGAGATAGCCAACGAATTAAAGTTATTTAACTTTGAAGAGATAGTCGATTCTTTAAATAAGAAATTGATCAGAAGACATCCTCATGTCTTTGAAGGAGCCCGAAAACCTCTTTCGGCTCAAGAGCAAACTCAAGCATGGGATGCAATCAAGGCAAAAGAAAAAAACAAAAAAGATATGCAAAATACCTTTGGCGATATAGCTGCATCATTGCCTCCAATTTTAAAAGCAAAGAAAATACAAAAAAAAGCCAGCAAAAAAGGTTTTGACTGGAAAGAAACCATTGATGTGATTGAGAAAGTTGAAGAAGAATTAAAAGAACTCAAACATGAGATTGAACAAAATAATAAAGCAAATAGCCAAGAAGAATTAGGAGATTTATTGTTTTCTATTATTAACTTAAGTCGACACCTGGGAGCAGATGCAAGCGAAGCTATTAATCAAGCCAACCATAAGTTTGTAAAGCGTTTTAGGTTGATGGAAGAAGAGATCTCTAAGGATAAGAAGGAAATAGAAAATTTGACCTCTGAGGAGCTAGAGGAATTTTGGGTTAAAATAAAGTCACATGAGTGAAGTTAGAAGATTTTTTATAGGTATTCTTACCTTTTTTGCAATTTTAATAATTCTAACTTTTGCGGTCACTCTTTTAACAATCGTTAATATTCCAAGAATTATTCCAAATAAAAACTTAAAGGTTTCATTAGGCTCAATCTCAAATACGATGGGTAGCGCGACTGTCGCTAGCATCACAACAGCTCTGAAAATATTGCATAAACTTGAATGGGATTTCCAAATACCCGAGGATGTGAATACTGATACTTGGTATATTGCTATGAGCAATCACCAGTCTTGGGCTGATATATTTATTTTATTGGCTGCAGGGCATAAAAAAATCCCCCTTTTAAAGTTCTTTATGAAAAAAGAATTGCAGTGGATACCAATTATTTACTTAGTTCACAAAACAATAGATATGCCTTTTTTAAATAGACATTCAAGAGCTCAAATTCAAGCAAATCCAGAATTAAAAAAAATTGATTTTGAAAATGCAAAAATAGCTGCAAAAAGATTCTCTAGAAATCCCTCCACAGCATTTAGCTTTGCTGAAGGAACTAGATTTACTCTCCAAAAGCATTCTGCACAAGAATCCCCCTACTGTGATTTATTGAAACCAAAAGTAGGAGCTCTTGCCATTGCATTATCGGGAATGCCTCAAGTAGATTCTTTGGTTGATTTTACAGTAGTTTATGCGTCCAAAAAAAGATCAACATGGGACTTCCTTTGCGGTGACTTAAGCAAAGCAAAGGTTGTAGCAAAGACATATTCGTTGCCCGATACGCTTAAAAATAGATCCTTCGAGAAAGAAGATGGTTTTAGAAAAAACTTCCAAAAATTTGTTGATGAAATTTGGCTAAATAAAGAGCAAACAATTAAAGATTTAAAGTTATAACTTTTTATCTGCGACTAACCAGCCATTTTGGTCAATATAAATCCATTTCCCAGAAGTCATAACTACGCTTCCAAATGAAATTAAAACATCTTCAAAACCATGGTTTTTTTTATTTGTTTTTTGAGCAACAACTCCCTTAGCAAAGATACCTATAGGAAGATTCTTCAGCTCCTCAACATCTCTAACGCAGCCGTTAACGACAATGCCTGCCCAATTATTTTTTACTGCAGATTCTGCAATTTGGTCTCCAATCATGGAGGCATGAGTTACACCAGAGGCATCAATAACTAAAACTTTATTTTTTCCTTCTCGAGAGAGAGTTTCTTTCACAACAGAGTTATCATCTGAACAAGAAACTGTATAAATCTCTCCAGCAATTGAATGCCTGCTCCCAAAGGATTGCAATGCAAGTTTGCCGATTTGAATTTGCTCGGAATGTTGATCAGACAGGTCTGGCAAAGAGGTCATAACTTTAAATTTTTTATGATGTTTAATTTATCTATTATATCTATTCTTCTTGCATCATTTTCTAAGTCCGCCCAAGAAATTGATTCTGAAGCTTTTAATCTAGTTACTTTTTGTGACTGAGAAATCTTTTCTTTCTCTAGAAAATTGATTGCCTCTATAGCTGCAGGTCGATCATTACAAATCAATACCATGTTACAACCACTCTCTAATGCCTTACCCACTTTAGCTTCAATGCCTCCAACATAATCTGAGCCCTTCATTGAGAGGTCATCGCTAAAGATTGTTCCAGCAAATCCCATTTTATTTCTTAAAATATCTTGCAGCCAAAATTTTGAAAAGGTTGCTATCTCTTTATCGATATTTGTAAAAGATATATGAGCCGTCATTATCCCGCCAAGTTGAAGCTTTAAAGCATCAAAAGGAAGCAAGTCATGACTCTCTAGTTCTGATAAAGATCTGGTATCTTGAGAAAAAGTGAGATGGCTGTCAGCAAAGATACCGCCATGCCCCGGGAAATGCTTACCAGTGGCCTGCATTCCCGCTTGATTCATGCCTTCAATAAAGGCGCTTGCAATAGCAATAACCTGCTCTGGATTATCGCCTATTGATCTATCTCCAATAACAGAACTTCTGGAATCATCTAGATCTAAAACAGGTGCAAAACTTATATCTAATCCAGATGCAATCACCTCTGAGGCCATTAACCAACCTAAATCAGTTGCAAATGGAAAGTTTTTATCACTATCTGAATTTAAAAATGCAGCTAGTTTTTGCATAGTCGGCAAAATTGTATAGCCTTCTTTTAAACGCTGAATCCCTCCCCCCTCTTGATCTACTGCAATAAGAAGCTTTGGATTTATCTTTCTTATTTCTCCGCATAACTCTTGAACTTGATCTCTTGAAGAGATATTTCTTGCAAATAAAATCACGCCCCCTACATGTGGATTAAGCAGTAATTTATTTTCTTCTTGAGTAAGCGAGGTTCCATCCAAATCGAGCATTAACCTCCCAAGAAAAGATTTGCTCATAATTTTTTATTTAATGCATGAATTAATGCTTTGGTTACCTCAGGATCCCCTGAGAAAATAGAGGGGGCTATTCTTGAAGCAATAGAACCATATCGATCAAAAATTATTTTTGAAACTTCGTCAGGGGTTCCAGTCACTGCGATGCTCTCTAAGATTTCATCTGAAATGAGATTTGGAATATCTTGCCACAATCCTTTTTTGGTCAGGTTGTTAAGTTCTGGCTGAATACTTTCCCAGCCATGTTGCTCTAAAACTACTTTATAGGCAGGAGTAGAACCATAAAACCCAATTTGTGCCTTGCAGGCATCCCTTGCCTTAGCAATTTCCTCATCGGTTATTCCCGTTGCAACCATAACACCCACAGAGAAATCGAATTCTTGAGTTTCTGACAATTCAAGACCTTTTTTTACGGATGGCAAGGTAATATTTTCTAGAAATTTAGTTGTATGAAAAGGATGCACAATAAATCCATCACCAGCGGTGCTTGCCACCAACAACTTAGCCCCAGACCTGTGCATAAATAAATCGACCATCTCGACATCATTAGGCAAGTCCACAATCAAGCGAACAGGTTCACCCATTCCTCGCCCACCTGGCAACGTCGAACAAACCAGCGTATAAAACCTTCCATTCGATCCCATTAACAAAAGCTTGTCAGTTGTCTCCGCATGAAACAGGAATCGGCCCTCGTCACCGTCCTTAAATTTCAAATCCTGGGCCAGATCAATATGACCCTTCATAACCCTGATCCAGCCCATCTTGGAACAAACAACTGTTATCGGCTCCCGTTCAATCATCGCTTCTAGCGGTACTTCCTCAAACTCTGGCGCATCAGCCAATTCTGTGCGCCGCTCGCCACCGTCAGTCTTTTTCCCAAATTTGTTACGAGTTGCTTTCAGTTCTGCGATTACCTGTTGCCACTGCAAGTCTCTGGATTCTAGTAAAATTTCTAGCTCATCCAACTCTTTCCACAAATCATCCCGCTCATTGCGCAATTCAATCTCTTCTAACTTCCGTAAAGACCGCAAACGCATATTCAAAATCGACTCAACTTGCAGATCAGTCAACTGCTCAGCATCCACTTTGGTTGAATCCGCCGGAGACTGATAATCAGACTCACTAATCGCCTTCCTTTGATCTAACGACCAATCCTCACGTAGCATTGCACCCTTCGGCTCTTCATCGTAACGAATGATATCGATCACACGATCAAGGTTTAGGAATGCGAGTATAAAGCCCTCTAGAATTTCTAACCGACGTTCGATTTTATCCACACGAAATTGCGAGCGACGCTGCAACACATCACGACGGTGATCAACAAAGGCTCTCAACACCTCAGGTAATGCACATACCTTTGGCGTGCGCCCATCTATCAATACATTCATGTTCAAACTAAACCGTGTTTCCAGATCACAGAGGCGGAACAGTGTTTCCATTAAAACATTCGGATCAACCGTCTTGGCGCGAGGCTCCAACACCAAACGAATATCATCCGCACTCTCGTCACGAACATCCGCAAGAATCGGAACTTTCTTCGCGTTGATCAATTCGGCAATCTTTTCAATCAACTTGGACTTTGCCACCTGATATGGGATCTCCATGACAACAATTTGCCACTGCCCACGACCTAGATCCTCGATGTCCCACTTAGCCCGAACGCGGAACGATCCGCGCCCAGTCTGATAGGCTTGTTTAATACTTTCTTGTGGCTCTACCAAAACACCACCCGTCGGAAAATCAGGGCCAGGCACGTATTGCATTAGCTTTTCAACTCGACTGCCAGGATGTTTGATCAACTGAATAGATGCTGAGATAAGTTCCTCCATGTTGTGCGGTGGAATATTTGTCGCCATACCGACTGCAATCCCCGTGGATCCATTGGCCAACAGGTTCGGAATGGATGCCGGCAAAACCGCTGGCTCCGTCAAACGCCCATCATAATTGTCGCGGAAATCAACGCTATCCTCATCAAGACCTTCTAGCATCGCCTCAGCCAGGGCTGTCATGCGTGCTTCTGTATATCGCGCTGCCGCTGGGTTATCCCCGTCAATGTTTCCAAAATTACCCTGTCCATCCACCATAGGGTAACGTACGTTGAATTCCTGAGCCAACCGTGCCATCGCGTCGTAAATTGCTGCGTCTCCATGAGGATGAAAATCCCCCATCGTATCGCCACTAATTTTAGCCGATTTTAGGTATTTTCCATTCGACGCTAACTTCAAACGACTCATCGCATATAAAATACGCCGATGAACAGGCTTCAATCCATCCCGAGCATCGGGCAAGGCACGATGCATTATCGTGCTGAGCGCGTACGTTAGATACCGATCACCGATTGCCCGTCGCAGGGTTTCAACTGTGGTTGACCCACCGTTGTCTGTGTAATCTTTGCTCGCGGTGGGGTCGTCTTCAATATCTGCCATAAGATATGTGATATCGAAGCCACCAAAGCCCGTCCAGAGCACATTGCATTCACGGTCAACTGTATTGGTGTTTTCACAAGTTCTTAATATTTTTATGCAAAAAATGCTACTTTGAACGTCGCACCTATGACTTTAAATTCAGGTTAGACATCATTGAAAGCGCAATAAGAAGTGCTCAAGATTAATTAAAACGTCTTTATCTCTAGTCAAGATTACTCTTATATCATTAATTTTTAGAAGTTCATTGCGTATTTCCTTGACAACATTTAGCGCAATAGTTTTTTCTCGATAACCATTACCTATATTTCCTGGATCATTCCCTCCGTGACCAGCATCTAATACGACAATAAATTTTTTGTCTTGTGAATAAACAACATAAGAATTAAAAAAGAGAAATGAGAAAACAACTGCTATTACTAGGGTCATCTTGGTATCAAATTTGTCTTTATATGTAGGATGTATCAACAAAATTTAACTAATTTTGGCTATTCTAATTTGGTG
>ENA-OREB01001000-OREB01001000.1-marine-metagenome-genome-assembly--contig:-NODE-1000-length-14067-cov-2.091137_pt1 | contig 14067 bp, 10 predicted proteins | sample MGYA00248625_ERZ508552 | MGnify/ENA primary metagenome ERZ508552 (study PRJEB26219, sample SAMN06267888) | marine metagenome | isolation source: Monterey Bay, California, USA | place: USA:Monterey Bay...
TTCTTGAATTATTCTCACCCGCCTTCCACAAACACCTTCTATTTCTGGATGGGGACCAGGCGGACCGAAGTATTCCCACTGAATATCTGTACGATGAGGTATGAACATTAGATCACAACAAGTTGAGGAAGAGTAAGGAAGTCATTGAGATTATGCCGAGTAAAGCGAATAGACGAACCCCTGATGAATATCTCGGGACGTTTGCACTATACCAGGTCAACAAACCAAATAGCATTGAACTAAGCAAGAAAAACTCACTACCATCTGCTAGGCTCAGACAACCACCATCTATCTCTGTCGACAACTTCGATTTCAGAGTTCCCTGAAGGCTCATCCCCTCAGAACTCTTATCCATGATTCTTCACGCCATTCATCACGTGGTCGAATACACTTTGGCACAAGCCAATGAAATCGCAAGGCAGGGAGACTATACTCTAGCGAAGTTTGCGTATGAATTCTGTATCGAAACTGAGACCGACAACTCTGCAGCTTGGTATGGTCTTGGGGTCGTCAATCACCAGATGGGCGATGAAGAAGGAGCAATAGTCGCATTTGAACGGGCATTTTTGATTAATAGATTTCATGCCCCCACTGCTGCAAATCTTGCAATACTTTTGGATGGTAGAGATTTGTTGTTGGCGAGGAGATATGCAAACTCAGCGTTGGAATTAGGATTGACTGACGTTCGTCTCGCTACAATCGCTTCACGCGATGAAGCTGTTGAAGAGGATAGAGTCGAAGATGGTTTAGATGACAGTTTGGAATCAACCAATCAAGAGCAAGAAACTGAAGAACTACCTGTGCTAACTGCAGAACCTGTTGAGGTTATGGAAGAAACTGAATCCGTGCAACGTGATATCCTCCAAGATGCAGCCAATCTAATTGACGCGGAAGATTACGAGAAAGCATTGAATCTGATTTCACCAGCTTTGGAAGGTGACTATTCGGAATCTGCCCAACTCTGGTATCTTTGCGGTCTCTGTCTCAAAGCGTTAGATTTGCATGAAGACGCGTTGAACACAATATCTTACTGCTTAGAACTTGACAATACTCACGAAGAAGCCCTGAAACTGTTCGAAGAATTAACCACCGACAGTGATTCGCCTTCTGAAATTGATGATGTGGAAGCAGATTCAGACTTCGCTGCAGAAGAGATTTTTGAGGGAACACAAACCAACCATGACGAAATTCACCCAGCACAATATGAAGTATTCAACGATGGTTCACAAGAAGAGGATACAGAAGACAGTTCCCTCTTGGTTGCTTTAGAAGATACTCATGTTGTGCTGATAAAACAGGCTCGCGAATCAACACAACATGGTGATCACGCCGGGGCTGTTCAAATTTGGAAGAGAATCATCGAGGAATACGGTTCCACCGCCCAAGCATGGAGTGGCATGGCCGATGCTCTGGAAGCGGCTGGTCATGTCGAGAAGGGATTTCAATGTCGAACCAAAGCAAACGAATTGCTGATGCAAGAGGAGCAGGAAGAAGTTCCGGAGGCAGGAGTTGACTTGGTAGCTGCAGCAGCACAGACAAAACTCCACAGCGGTCAAGGAACATTACCCAATCAAGACGACGTTAATGTCTCGATTGAATGGTACAATAAGGGCTTGACTCTATTGGGAGAAGACAAGGGTATTGAAGCACTCAATTGCTTCGAGAAAGCAATCTCATCAGCACCAAGAGAAGAAAGGGAAATACGTGTTCGATCGCATAATGGCAGAGGTCATGCTTTGCATCAACTCGGAAAATTTTCTGAAAGTATCCAATCATATCACCAAGCTATTTCGATGGACCCCACAATGGTAACTGGTAGAACACTCTACAATATGGGTTCATCTTATGCTGCGATGGAACATTTCACCGATGCGATTCGATGCTTCGAACAAGCGCTTGACAGAGATTTAGATGAGGAGGAAGAACGCTTGTGTAAAACGCAAATGAATAGGTGCTCACTATTATTGAAAGAGCAACGTAAAACCGAACGAATTCAATCTTGAATGCGCTCGATTGTGACCCTAACCGATTTACTCGTAGGGGTGTTGCTTCCATATGCGGTTGAAGTCAAAGGAATCAATTCATTTGCTTCGGGAAAATATGTCGCGACATTCCCTCGTGGAATATTGTATTCAATCAAAAACCAATTATTTGCCTGACGAATTTCTCCCTTGAAATGAGAATAGAGGTTGAGCATATCTCCAGTTTGGAGAGATGCTTTCGCAGCATCGTGAGGATTCATCAAAACTACTCTACGTCCCTTTGAGACACCTCGATATCGGTCGTTTTCAGAATAGACTGTAGTGTTGTATTGATCGTGTGATCTGATAGTCATCATGATGTATTCACCAGATTTAGGATTAATAGCGGTAATAGGGTGGAATCTGAAGTTAGCTCTTCCAGTATCAGTATTGAATATGAGGGAATCTCGTGGCCCATTTGGCAAATAGAACCCGGACTGACGACGAACTCTTCGATTGTAATCATCAAACCCAGGGATGGTCTCTTCGATTAGATTTCTGACATTATCATAATCTGAAATTAATTCAGTCCAGTTCAAATTGCTCATAGAGATTCTGTCCTCAATAGCTGTGGCAATTCCTGATATGATTGCAGGTTCTGACAATAGATCGGGCGAGGCGGGTTCATTACGGCCTTCAGAACTGTGAACGATTCCCATTGAATTTTCAACCGAAACAAATTGATTACCGGAATCCTGTTCATCAATTTCGGTGCGGCCAAGACAAGGAAGGATTAGTGCTCGCTCACCCGTCACTAGATGGTTGCGATTTAGTTTAGTTGAGACGCATGCCGTCAATGAGCACTTTTTCATAGCCCGTGCAATCGCCTTGGTATCAGACATTGCGGAGAGGAAATTCCCTCCCATTGACAAGAATACTTTAGCATCTCCATCCAACATTGCTTGAGACGCTGTCACAGCATCGTAACCATGGCTGTCGGGTGACTGAACTCCAGTTGAATTGTATAAGTTAGCAATGAAATCACTAGAAGGAAGATGATTGATTCCAACGGTTCGGTCGCCTTGGACATTAGAGTGACCTCGCACCGGGCAAACCCCCGCTCCTGGTCGTCCAATGTGACCTCCAAGAAGGAGAGTGTTGACCATCTCCTGAATAGTCTGTACAGAATTGTGATGTTGGGTAATTCCCATAGCCCAACAAATGATGATTGATTCAGCAGAAGCAATACGTTCAGCTAGGTCTTCGATATATTGTCGAGAAAGACCTGTGAACTCCTCGATAAGTGACCAATCTACCTCGGCGACTGCGTGTTTGAATTCGTCAAAACCTGCAGTATGATTCTCGATGAAATTTTGATCGAATTCATCATTGGACAAGAGATGGTGATTTATCCCTCGGAATAAAGCAAGATCTCCGTTGATTTGAATCTGAACATGTTGGTCGGCAATTTCAGAACCCGAACCAAGCATTTCGAGAGGGTTCTGTGGATGTTTGAATCGTTTCATTCCAGTCTCGATTAAAGGATTAATTGAGATTACTGATGCTCCGTTGGCCCGCGCATCGCGTAATGCTGTAAGCATGCGTGGATGGTTAGTCCCTGGGTTTTGGCCAACTACAAGGATAAGATCAGCTTCGTTGAAATCATCTAATGTCACTGTACCCTTGCCAATTCCTATGGCATCATTCAACGCAAAACCAGATGATTCGTGACACATGTTCGAACAATCAGGGAGATTGTTCGTGCCGAATGCTCGAGCTAGTAATTGCCAAAGAAATGCTGCCTCATTGCTTGTTCGTCCAGATGTGTAGAATATTGCTTCGTTGGAGTTAGAAAGCGATTCCAATTCGTCTGCGATAATCGAGAATGCGGCAGACCAAGTCACCGGGGCATAGTGGTCCGAATTTTTATCGAGGAAAACAGGGCTAGTTAGGCGGCCCTGATCGTTGAGCCAGCGATCACTTCGAGTGGATAGTTCACTAACACTGTGGGACGCCCAGAATGCTTTGGTGATTTTTTTCGACGTAGCCTCATCGGCGACTGCTTTTGCGCCGTTCTCACAAAACTCTGCTATTGTACGATGATTGTCTGGATCGGGCCAAGCACAACCAGGGCAATCAAAACCGCCAAAGCGGTTTACTCGACTCAGGGTTTGGACTGTGGATAGAACTCCCACCTTAGAAAATCCGTGTTTCATGGTTGAGAGGATTGCAGGTATGCCTGCAGCTACCGAGGAGGGGGTGCTGGTCTGCGGCGCGGAATCCTCCAAAGGAGTCGTCTCTGTGACCTCACGACCCATGCTTGACGAATCACAGATTCGTTATTCAGCCTGTTGCAGATTGATTGGATTATTATCGCTTCATTCGACGACTCGGAACGGAGCGGAATGGATTACCATGCTTTCATCGCGGACGAATGCAATCAATGAGAGATTGTTTTCGCGGGCGAGATCAACTGCGAGGCTACTTGCAGCCCCAACCGAGGATAGTATAGGGAATCCTGCCCTCACAGCTTTCTGAACTAATTCAAAAGATGAACGCCCGGATAAGTGAACAATTGTTCTTGATTGCCCATTGTATGATCGAGGTTGAGGTGTTTTACTAGATTCTCTGAGCAAGGCACCGATTAGTTTGTCCATTGCATTATGTCGTCCCACATCCTCTCTGATACAGATCAATTGACCTTGCTCGGTGAACGCTGCCGCAGCGTGAGACCCACCAGTTTGGGAAAACATTGTTTGGGCGGCTCTCGAAGAAGTAGAATTCGAAGAAACTATCGAACGAGTGATGTGAATATCTTCGGAAAGAGGAGGCCCATGGAAATGCCTAAGATTGTCCAATGATTGCTTGCCACAGACTCCGCAGGCTGCTGTCTTAGTGGTGCTACGAGTGTGTTCATTGATGTCAAAGTGGACAGTATCTGACAACTGAATTGTTGCAACTTCAGAGTTGAGTTTAATCGAGAGAATATCCTCTACTCCATCAATAATAGATTCAGAATAGAGCATCCCTACGATAAGGTCCTCATCATCACCTGGTGTCCTCATTGTCAACCCCAATGAGTGATTTGAATCGCCACTTACCAGTTCAACAGTCAATGGTGCCTCGATTGCTAGCGAATCATTGATTCTCAACACTGATTTGCCCTCCAAACGGACCACGTCGGATTCTCTAACTCCCTCCACAGAATGCCCGGTCGCATTCACTGTGTTGGATTGCCGTGGCATGTTGTTTAAACTGGAATCATTGATATATCACCTTGACGGGCCTATAGATGTGGGTCTTCTCGACGGTTCGGGCTTCTCGCTGCCTATTGCGACCGCTGTCGAAGTTGTCGATGTTCAAATCGAGGTTTCTGATTCAGCACGAAAGGCCGTTATCTCCGCAATCGGCGAACAAACTGATACACACGTCCTCATCATTAGTGCAAAGGCAGGAGGGTGCTCTGGATACCTATACGACATGGTAATCGTCGAGAAGCCAGATAGTGACGGATTTCAGACTGTTGATATCGATGGAGTAACTGTGATGATTCACAATAAAGACAGCGCACTGCTGAACGGACTTCGCTTAGATTTCCGTGACAGTTTGATGGGTGGAGGATTCCATATGGATAATCCAAATGCCGACCGAGCCTGCGGCTGCGGTCAGTCATTCGGCTGAGTTGGTCGCTTGACATTTGACGAGAATCTTCACCCTCTCGCAGAGTATATCGAGATTCCAAGTGGAGTTACACTTCTATCAGGTAAGAATTGTCACGACCATCTGAATAGAGTCTCGTCAATGGACATCTCATCCAAAGTTATGAAAAGAGAAGAGTCCGTTCTTTGTGACCTTAATGGACGGATTATTGGCCACATACTCCACGCAGACCTTGGAGAACAAATTCTACTCGTCCACAGTCTGGATAATGCAAAAGAAATTCGCGATGTTCTCTCGACCGGAGTCCCTTGGAATGAGGATGTGGAAGTCAGCACTGGTGATGGTGCTGTTCATCGGTTAATCATAGTGGGAAAAAAACCTGAGAGGGTAATAATTGGCCTCGGAATCCTAGCGAATGATCTTGCACAGGATAATTGGACTGAATTTTTTGATTCTATGATTTCTCTCTCAACTGAAACCGAAGAATACACAGCTTTTGAGATGCTAATCCCAACTAGGCTCTTGCAATCTATCAAAGAAGGATTGGAGACTAACGGAGCAAGTCAGGGTGAAGCAGATAGTTGGTTAGCTCTACAGAGTTTAACAGGAAATATCGACATCTCAATGGAAACCTCCAACCACATTCCATTTGAACTCGGATTGGCTAACCTTATCGATCTGAAAAAGGGGTGTTATCCAGGACAGGAAATACATGCACGGATGGAGGCAAGAGGCATACAGGCAAGGTTAGGGAGATGTCTCAAATCAGACAAACAAATTCCACAAGGTAAGGCCCGTTTTTCTGAAGGAGAGAGGATAGAAATTCTTTGCAGTCACCGATTAGGAGATACATGGCTTTCCTATTGTTTAATCTCGACCAAACTAGATGTAAATGGAAAAATCTCAATCAAAGTGAGTGATAGCACGATTACTGCGACTTTCGTTTGAGTTCTTCCAAATCAGATAACTCAATCCTCTCTCCTCGATTTACCCACTCGCGTAAAGTCATGAGGCGAGAAATCTTCAGCATCCCCAGATTCCGAGTGAAGAGATACAATTGTGGATTGTATTTCTGAATCATCTGATCCTGAAATTCAACTCGAACAGACTCCGCTCGTGATCTGAAAAAGGAAATCTCGACTGCGACGCCAATCATAGTCGCGGTATAGAGTACAAGAAGCACCGCCAAGGAGAATAAAACAGGGTCTCCGAACATCTCTCCGCTACGTAACTCAGTGCCGTAAAACAACTGACGAGAGAGTAAGAAAATCAGACCGACGCCCACCCAAGGGCCAAGCATATCTTCTACGAAAGTGCCCATTGGAAGCAAACGACGAGTACCTGTATCTGCGAAAACCATTGTACTCAGTGTTGCAGCCCTGAGAACAGATATGAATGCAACAAGAATGAGGTAAAACAGACTCGATAACATCAGAACAGAACGAGTATCGAGGGGTAAGTAAGTTACAATCAAGAAAGTGAATAAGCCGAGGAAAACAGTAATCGGCATACGATTTATTGAGGCGAGAACTGGATCTGGATTTTTCACCCCATCCTCAACTCTCGGAATTCCGATTATTTCCCAACGAGTAATCTTCTGAACTGTGATTCCGATCCAAAGGAGAACCCTTTTTTCGATCAACAGCCATTCGAAAAATCGAAGAATCGGCATTAGAGGAATCGTCAACAATGCAGCAACCAAACCCAACAAAGGCCAAACAACTAATCCCGGCATCAGCAAGAAGTGTTTGATTCGCATTGGAAACAATAAGTCGGTTTCGATTCGTGATTGACGCTCCGGATCGATGTTAACAATTCTAGCCTCGGCATCGAGTTCCTTGCGAAACCGACGAAGGGGGAGGCCAGCATCGAGCACCCTTCTCACTTTCTCCCGATAATGTACGTGTTCGGGCTCAGTGCCGACCCACCATTTCCAACCCAAAGATAGTGGAATAGCCAGAACAAGCGGCGACAAAAGGATGAGTATCGCGGTAACGATCGACTCAAGGTCGGCGGCCATGTACTCAACCGCCATTGTCACAGTCAAGAAGCAAACGGTAGTCTCCATCCTCTCGGCGGCGAATTCTTCTGACTTTCATTCTCACCACCTTACAATTGAACTGCTGCCTCACAAATCTTCATTTCATTTCAGTCGCTGCAACGCTACATGCCAAGAATCGCCGTCACTGATGGCATGGACCAACGCGCCGTTCAATCTCTCAGAGATGCGGGGCACGATGTAACAGAACAACACTTCACAAGAGAAGAATTACTTGATGGAGCACTCTTGAATTACGATGCTGTGGTAGTCCGTAGTGCTACAAAAATACGTGAAGATGTGATCGCCCAATCTCCCAATCTAAAATTCATTGGCAGAGGTGGAGTGGGTGTCGATAATATCGACATTGCAGCTGCATCAGAAGCAGGCATTGTCGTTTGTAATACCCCACGGTCCTCGACTCACAGCGTTGTAGAACTCACCATTGGCCACCTCTTAGCATCATGTCGACACATTCCTCGAGGAGATCGCGGTATTCGGCAGGGACTTTGGGAAAAGAAGCAACTGAAAGGAACAGAGTTGTCAGGAAAGCGCCTAGGATTCATCGGCTTCGGTCGAATTGCACAGGGCGTCTCAACCGTAGCTTCAGCATTAGGGATGGAATGCCATGCCTACGACCCATACCTTCCAGAGGAAATCGCTCGCCAATTCGGTTGTACATTACATGAAAATGTCGATGCTGTTTTCAGAATGTGCACTCACATAACAATCCACTGTAACCTCACTGATGAGACCCATCACTTAGTGAATCAATCACGGCTAGATGCGATGCCAGGAATAGGAGCAGACGGCGTCGAGTGTGGTAATCACATCGTCAATTGTGCACGCGGAGGTATAGTCGATGAAGTTGCAATTCTATCTGCACTTGAGTCGGGAAAATTGACCTCAGCAGCACTCGATGTCTTTGAAATCGAACCCCCTGTTGATAATCCACTAATCCACCACCCAGCATTCCACGGCACACCCCATATCGGGGCAGCGACAGCCGAGGCACAATTCAGAATTGGACAGGAAATGGTAACCCTCCTAACAGATCATTTCGCAGGCGAACGGCCACATTCAGCATTGAATTAAGCCGTTACATTCATTCTGTCTCACTACTAGACACCACCATGAGGGCATTCGTGACCGGGGCCAGTGGTCACGTGGGTGGCAATCTCGTCAGAGAACTACTCGACAGAGGATACGAGGTTGACTGCCTTGTACGCTCAGACATTCGTGCTCTTGAAAATCTCAACGTCAACCTCGTCAAAGGAGACCTTCTAGACAGTAATTCATTACAACCACTAATGAGAGATTGTGATGTCGTGTTCCACTCAGCTGCATTCGTCGCGGTCGAGAAGGTCCAAGAAGAACTAATGCAAAAAATCAACGTCGGCGGCAGCACCGCTGTAGCCAACGCCGCCGTCGAAGCTGGAGTTTCAAAGATGATTCATTTCTCGAGCGTTCACGCCCTCAGCCAACACCCAACAAATCAACCCCTTACAGAAGATAGGCCACTAGTCACCGACCCAAAGGCCGCCCCCTACGACCGAACCAAAGCTGAAGCACAAAGGGCTGTTCTCTCACACAGAGAACAAGGATTACACATCAACATAGTTCACCCAACAGGAATAATCGGCCCTCAAGATTTCAAGCCCAGTAGAATGGGCAAAGTTTTGACGGACATCGCCAATGGATCAATGCCCTTCGCCCTCAATAACGGATTCAACTGGGTCGATGTCCGAGATGTCTGTCGCAGTGCTGCGAATTGCGTCGATTCCGGCAAAGATGGCCAACACTACTTACTTCCTGGAACCTGGGCGTCGATGCCCGAGTTATCACACATGGTGAGGGAAGTAATTGGGCGGAGAACCCACATTGCCACACTTCCATTCTGGACTGCATACCTCGCTCTACCTTTCGCAGCTATATCATCCTCAATCACAGGCAAGAGACCTTCATTCAGCAGGGGGAGCCTTCATGCACTTGCCGTCCAGTGCAGGGATATTCCAGGGGACCTCGCTCGAGATCAAATTGACCACAAATCAAGACCTCTCGAACAAACAATATTTGATTCTGTTAATTGGTTGAAGGAACATGGACAGGTAAGGATCTGATGTTATTTGTCAGTGAATCGGATTACCGATTGATTTCGTTAATTTGGATTGGCCTCGGAATCGTAGTTCTTGTCGCCCTAGTATTCTTTCGCGCACCTTATGGGCGGCATGAAAGAAAGGGGTGGGGAGTAAGGATTCCAGCAAGAACTGGTTGGATTCTGATGGAAACAGTTCCAGCCGTCTTTCTTTCTGTGATGCTTTTACTCGGCTCCAATAGAGAACCTGTAGTCTTACTATTCTGGGCTGCATGGACTGCTCACTACATCAATAGGGCTTGGGCTTGGCCAACACGCGCTCGGATTTCGGGCAAAATGATGCCACTTAGTATCGTCTTCATGGGTCTATTCTTCAATGGTGTAAACACATGGTTGAATGGAATGTGGTTATTTGAGTTAACACCGAATTATGGCCTTGAGTGGTTGATGGATCCTAGATTCATTATTGGTGCAATTATTTTCTTTACTGGTATGATTATCAACATCAAATCAGACGATATTCTCTTCGCTCTACGCGATGATGGTTCGACAGGATACAAAATCCCGAGAGGGGGGTTATTCGATAAGGTGTCATGCCCAAATTATCTTGGAGAAATCATCGAATGGACAGGGTGGGCAATCGCTACTTGGTCGCTTGCAGGTGCGACCTTTGCGATATGGACAGCGTGCAATCTCGCCCCTAGAGCACTTGCCCACCACAAATGGTACAAGAAGGAATTTGAAGAATATCCAGAGGACCGAAAGGCATTGGTGCCATTCTTACTTTGAATCACACCAAACGGTGCATTCGACTCAATGGAATACTCAGTGATTCTAGCTCATTTGGAATTTCTATTCCTGATAATTCCGAATTCAAGGAAAGGCCTTGCTCCTTCTTGATTCTCCACATCTCAGAGTTGAATTCCATCACCACATCGGTAATCGATAGCCAACCTTCAGCACCATCATCAATGGCTCCTGCTGGTAGAACGGGAAATGAGTCAGCCTCGACTGCAGAGCGCTCGTAAAGAGTTGAAGAAATATGGTGGCTGAAGAAGGGGCAAATCGGGGAGAATGCATCCAATAGATCACGAACTATCCTGTGAATTGTCCACGCAGCAGCCTCATCACCATCGTATAATCGTGATTTTACCATCTCGAGCCAGTGGCTTGGTAGCACACCCGTTGCAAAATTTTTCAGAGATTGTGCTGCGGTGTAAATGTCAATATCTGACCACGCATTTTCAACACGAGCAAGGACTTGGTTGAATTCGGCAAGAATCCACTTGTCCTCTGGTTCAAGAGACTCCGGGATCGAATCAAAATCATCAGGCACTGGGAATTGTGAAGCGAAGCGAGCCACGTTGAACATCTTGGTAAGTACGCCGAAGTATTTCTGCTCGATTTCTTCGGGATTGATGTGAAAATCATCGCCGACTTGAGCATCACAAGCCTTCCACAAGCGAAAGCACTCGGAACCAATTTTGTTAGCTCGTAAATTGACAACCTTGTCCGGGCCACGAACCTTCCAAGAGCCTGTTCTTCCTCCAGCGCCACATTCGAGAACCGAGTCAGCATCTATACCATTTCCAAGTGATTTAGACATCTTTCGCCCCCAAGGATCCATTCCGAGTCCATCTATCCAGATGTGCTTAAATCCGGGTGAGTCAAGGAGCAAGGCGCTCTTGAGAAGAGTGTAGTAAAGCCAAGTCCGGACAATCTCCTTTCCTTGTGGTCTAATTCCAGTTGGGAAGGCTTTCTCGAAAACTTCGGGTTCAGATAGATAACCCGAGACATAGAGATTTGAATTGGAGGAATCCATCCAAGTATCGAATACTTTCTCTTCTCCGACGACTTCACCAAGTTTCTCTCGCAGGTCGTTCCAAGAACCTAGATCTTCGCGGGTTTTCCGATCTAGGACTCGACTACCATCTGGTGGACCTTCTCGCCATGGTTGGACATAGATTCCAGTGGGTGGCGTGATGACTTTGGAACCATCATCTGCATACCATATAGGCACCTCTGTGTGATACCATCTACGGCGACTAATGGGCCAGTCGATACTGATGTTATCCATCCAATCAATGAGAAATTGTTTGTTGCGAGGAGGGTGAAATTCGATATCCTCAATCAGTTCTTTCATCCTACCTTGAATGTGGGTTTGACGGACATACCATTCTGTTAGTAGGATAATCTCGACGGGGTTCTTACCACGTTCGCTTACCGGCACTTCCTGATCTTTTTCGACAATTGCAACGATTCTTCCGGCCGCCTCAAGGTCCTCGATTACCTTGTCTCTGGCTTCTGCGACTTTGAGCCCAGAGTAAGGGCCAGCAACTTCAGTCATTCTTCCGTCTAGGTCGATTGCCTGGAAGGGAGTTAAGGCCAGTTCTCTGAATACGGCAACGTCGTTTTGATCTCCGAAAGAACAGACCATCAAAACTCCAGAACCAAAATCGGATTTAACAGAAGGATGAGTTCTGATTTCGACCGTTGTCGAACGACCATTCGTATCGATTGGAAGTTGGATTTTTTCTCCAACGAGTTCGCTATAACGCTCATCATCTGGGTGGACTACGACCACTCCGCAAGCACAGATTAGTTCGGGGCGAGTGGTCGAAATGACGACGTCCTGGCCTCCCTCTGTAGTCCAACGGACATCAATCAATTTGGTACGGCGCTGCAAGCGCTCGACCTCCGCATCGGCAATTGTTGTACCTTCTACTGGATCGTATATATTCGGGCGGAGATCCTCAACGATGTCTCCACGCCTGAATAAATCGACAAAGATAGATTGTGTGACCGCCCGATATTCATCCGAATCTGTGAGATATTCTTTATCAAAATCGCAAGAAAGGCCTACTCGTGCCGCTGTCTCCCTCATCGCTTGGGTATATTCCTCGATAGTGGATTCGCACAAATCAAGAAATTCGGCGCGATCGAAAGTTTTCATCTTCCGTCCAGTATTTTTCTCAACGGTAAACTCGATATTGATCCCATTACGATCTACCCCCCATGGAAAGAATACTTCTTTGCCGAGTAATCGTTGACTCCGAGCAATTACGTCAATCATAGAATACTGTGCAACAGCACCAATATGCCAAGTTCCGCTTGGATAAGGAGGAGGGGTGTCAACAACGAAGATTTCCTTACCAGAATTCGGTTTGAAGCTGTAACGGCGATTGTATATCTCACGGTCAGCATAATGCTCTGATTGAATCCTCTTTTCGAGGTCAATCGACCAACGCTTCTCCTCAATGGTAGGACCGCCCATCTCCTTTACCCCTCCTAGGACAGCCATCGCTGGAACAACTTGTTCTTGACCGTTCCCGCAGGGTTAGGAAGCATGCTGTATATTCGCTCTAAGAGGAACTCGATGCCGTCGGGTTCAAGCACTGCCCGTTGAGACGTCATCGACGAACAGGAGCGTGAGCCAGTTGGATGAAGGAGGGGGGAAGCGAAATATCGCCTCGAGAGTTGCGCGTCGAGCCAGCGACAAAGCCGGCGAAGTATTCTCCTCAGTAGATGTTGGAGGGAAGGATATCGGGGGCCTCGGGCGTAGAGCTCGAAATCAATTCCGACGAGCCTCTGCCAACCTCAATTTTACAAATATTCTAACCAAATTTCCTGTAGTTACCGTGGTGTTTTGTCTTATCGTAACTGGCTTCTTTTCCTGGGAGTCGGGTATCGTAGATTGTCGGGATGGTTTTTGTCCTATCGAAGGAAAGTCTTCGATGAATGTCAACGGTGATTTGGAAGTTTATCTACCACAGGGCTCTGAAGTATCAGAATTATTGTCTAGAGTCGAAGAGGATTGGACTACGAATGTCATGGTTATCTATGTTGAATCGGAAGATTACAACATTACAAGTATCCCGATATTAGAAGAGATAGAAAAAGTCGAGAAGAAATTGAATCCTGCCGAGAATGACGGTGGAGAGGACAATGTCATCTATGTTCTTTCAATTTCTACTGTGATTAAAGAAGTGAATTCCTCGGCAGGGCGGGTTGTCAAATCATTCTTCTCGGGTGTAGCACAAGCAGTGGGTTCAGAAGAACTCTCTGAGCAACTCAACGAGTCTATCGATCAGAATGAGGATCTACTCGGTAATTACGCGATTCCCGATGAGCAAGAAAGAGTCGACCAAATCCTGCAAGAGATGCCATCCAATGCACTCTCTAAGCTTGTTAGAGATGTAGGGAGAGATGCAGATGGTGATGGCATCAAAGAGGCTGAGAAGGCATTCTATTGGAATCGTGCCGTGATAATCATCGGAATTAGCGATGACCTTGGCAATACAACGATTTCTGAG
>ENA-OREB01001004-OREB01001004.1-marine-metagenome-genome-assembly--contig:-NODE-1004-length-14040-cov-2.706868_pt1 | contig 14040 bp, 8 predicted proteins | sample MGYA00248625_ERZ508552 | MGnify/ENA primary metagenome ERZ508552 (study PRJEB26219, sample SAMN06267888) | marine metagenome | isolation source: Monterey Bay, California, USA | place: USA:Monterey Bay...
AGTGGATTGATCACCATCGTCTGGAACTCGATTCCTGGGGCAGTCTACGCAGTCGATTACTCATTCGATCTAGTTGAATGGAATGAGCTGGATGACAGCGTGCCTGCTGTTGATAAGGTGAAGTCATTTTCGACACCGAGCAATTTACTTGAAGGTGAGACAAAAATATTCTTTAGAGTCAGGCGTCCCTAGTGGAATCAGTGTGATCCTTACTCTAATTGCAGCTTGAGCCTCCCAAATTTTTGAAGCGCTGATCTAGCGGGTGCGGTGGAACGGAAGACTAGGTTTTCTTGTGTATCGCTGATTCGAGTGCGTTCGTGCAAAACGATGTTGGCTGGTCCTTCGAGCCAATTATTGAGGTCAACGGAAATTTGAGGAGCAAGCGAAACGTCGTCCGCGGTCAGGTTTCGTCGGAAGCGGAAGACAATGTAGTGGTTGGCAATACCTTCAAGGGTGAGTGATTCGAGGGCGATTGTGCCCGAGGCAAGATCCGATAAATTTGGGTTCGTTCCCTCGAAATATTCTAGGAGGTTGTCTCTACCATCCCGATCCGGGTCAGCATCTGTCTCGGGAATCGGAAGGCCATTGGCAATCTTCCAATCATTGTAGTTTGAGGAACCGGTATCTCCGGGAGATCCTCCCGAACTCGCACTAGCACGCCAATTAGCGGGATCTCCATACTCTGGTATTGGTGGTCCCATTGGATTGATGAGAACAAGCGTGTAGCTGTCACCATCCGGCTCCTCTGGCCATGGTGATTGATCGTTGTAAGTGAAGGAGAGAATATTGGTGCCAGTAGCGTCCACGAGGGTGATGAGTTCACCGTCGTTACTGAGGTTACCGGAATACTCACCTGCGATTTTCGAAGAAAATGCATTTCCATATCTTTCTTCGAAAGCGGCAAGGTTCTTGACGATGAGAACGCGCGCTCCTGGATCCAAGGATCTGATCTCTGCGGTCGAAAAATCAAAGGTGACACCGTCGATAAATTTCACTCCATTTAAATTGATCGTTTGGCTTCCACGATTCATGAGTTCGATAAACTCAAAGTCATCTCGGTCGGTAAATCCTGCCGCTAATTCCGTTGCGCTAGCATCGGCGGGCCGGTAGTGAAATTCTGAGATGACGAGGTTTTCGGCGCTGGCTGGAATGGTATCGACTAGGAAGTAAGCCTCTGCAGGCGCACTCCAATCGGAACCATCGCGGGTGCGCGCAGTGATCAATACCGACTCGTTTAAGACGAGTCCGTTAGACACCGTCGATTGCCCCACTTCGAGTTCAGGGGTAATCAAAAAATCCGAGCTTCCGATGCCGTCATTCAATCCATGAATTGCTAGAACGTTGGTTCCATTGACCAATTCACCCACGTGAGCGTTGACGTCGAAGGTCACAAAGTTGACTGCCTCGGTGTCGGAATGACCACCGGTGGCACCTGAATCCCAAACCAGAGTAGCAGGAGCATTTTCGGAGGCAATGAGGACCCCGTTGAGGTAGGCAACGAAACCATCATCATACTTCATCTTCAGCCTCATCACATCGTAACTCGAGGCATTGGTTAGATCGAACTCTAACCTGAGGTAAGCGGAGGTATTGACTCGATCCATCGTGGTGTCGAGATTGAGGTTGATGTGGGGGTCGTAGGTGTTAACTCGGTCGTAGCCAACCCCAGTTGTTCCAGTCAGCCAGGTGGTGTCATTGAATAAGGCTGAAGTCCAACCGAGCCCTGAAGGGGGAGTCGTTGCGGTAGGAATCGCGACTCTCACCGGATCTCCCTCAGCAACGACCTTGGTCATGGTGACGCCACCTTCGAATTGAATAGCGGAAGAAGAGATGCCGCCGCCTGATCTGCGGGGGTCGCTTCCATCCGTGGTATAATAGATCGTTCCTGGTGGCGGGGAAAACTTGACGATGAAATTACCTGCGACTTCTCCGCCATTCTGATTGTAAACCGGGCGAGGAGTGAATTGACCATCATACCAATCAGCTCGAGTGGTGAGCCAATTCTTAAAGGTATTGAGCTCGCTGTTCCAACTCCCTTCATTGGAGAACCCCTGTCGGATGGCCCTTGTGGTCCCGATTTCAGCGGCCTGTCCATTAACGATGGATTCGATCCCGGTGTTACTCATTGCGCGATCGCGATGATAGAACCATCGATCCACGTAGAGTTGTTCGAAATCTGGATCATCGAAGAGGCGGCGATACCAGAGGCGGTCGCCTCGATGGCGGAAAGTGCCGGTAGGCCCTCCCCCGACGTAGTAGCTGCTCCAGTTGTAGTCCCAAGCTGGTCCCATCCGGAGTTTGCCATCGTCACCCTTCCAAGGGAACATGCTGATCAACATGCCGTCGCCGTTGCGGCTCAGATTGTTGAACATGAAATACTCCACGAAATCTGTCGGGTCGAGATACTTACGGTAGCCATTGATAGGGTCGAGCCACTGCGAGTTGTCGTAAAGGACGTCTTCGAATTCCACAAACCAATCTTCAATAGCGGCTCGTTGAGTTGCCGTGATTCGATAACCACTGGGATTGTCAAAGTTGAGGTAGCCATTGCTTTGTCTTGGAATGTCATCTCCGCTACCGGCACTATTGGCCGAGGTCTGTGAGACGCGGTTTGGGCCCCGGGTGTGGAAAAGCTGAGGCCTGGTTGATCCATTTTCAGCGGGGTAACCCCCGACTGGGATAGAGTCCATCCTATTTAGGCCTAGCAACCAACCTCCTTCGGTTCCGTCTTCATTAAGTTTGTCGAATTCGAGTCTTCCTTCTCCTCGGGAGACTTTCTCAAAGATGGCATAGACGCCACGGCGATCAGCAAGAGAGAGTGCGCCTCCGTTGGTATTAACGAAGGCTTCGACCCAGCGAATACGCGCGGCATATCGCCCCATATTATTGCTCAGCTCATACATGAAGGTGTTGAACATCATGGAGGGGTCCTTGTTGCGATCAGTGTCTGGGTAATAGAGAACCCAGTCAGAATGAGCCGGCATACCTAGGACATTTACATCCTTCTCCTCTCCGTTCTCATCCCAAACCTCCATGCTGTATGGTTTTTGAGACCAAGTGCTGGAGAAGGCACCACGACCACGAATTCCAGTCCGACTGATCATTTGGGGAGGGTCTGTCAATGAGGCCATACCAGTCGTTTCGTTGCGATCGAAAGTGGCCCAAACGGCGTTTTGGCGCGCCACCTGTTGGACCCCGGATCCGGTGCCACTCCAGCTTTTTGCGGGCACTGTTCCTGCACCGAAGTTATCGATAATCATGAGTGGGAGGTCGGATTCGTAGTTGACGAGATCTGCGGCGAGCCGGATGAAGTTTTCACCAGAAATTGGTCCAGCGACTCCTTCTCTGAGGGCGATGGCACGAAGATGACTGGTGCTAGTCAGGTTGATGGCTGAGGAGTAAAGGATTCCATTGTCGGTCGAGGGAGTTGATCCATCGGTGGTATAATAAATCGATGCACCCGCTGTTTCGGTGGCGAGAGAAAGATTGAGAGGTTCCGAAAATGTACGGCTGTTGAGGGAGAAGGTGACCGCGGAGGGTGGTGGTATCGAAGCATCGTTTAGTTGACCGGGAGTTGGGTTGCCAAGAACGCGAGAGGTAGACAAATCTCCTCTCAGAATTCCGTAAGAAACATCCTCATCAAGGGCTGGATAAGTGGGGGCGAATTCCTGAAGGAGTGTTGATCCGCTGGCGGTTACGAGAGCCAAATATTCACCACCAGCGCTAAGCTTAAAGTTCGTATGGATTTCCCCAGCTGGCCCGGCCGCACCCTTGCCTGAAGCAAAAATAATAGTTCGTTCTCCCGGAGCGAGGGGAAGCCGCGGAAATGACCATTTGGTGAGATCTGATGAGTCCTCGGTGAGGAAGTAGGAACTTAGATCGACGCTGGAAGCGGTTGGATTGAAGATTTCAATCCAGTCAGAAAATTCGCCGTCTCCGTCTTGTAGGCCTGTTTCATTAGCGGCCATGAATTCTGAAATGACTGGATGATCTGCGACCATTGCTACCATAATTTTGATTTCTGAAGTTTTTGAGCCAGAAGAATTTGTGGTAGTCAAAGTGTATGTGGTAGTCCCACTGGGAGAAAGTATGACAGACCCATCACCATCGCTCGTTTGGGCACTCACGTCGCCGGGTGCGGGAGTAATTGCCCATGCATCAGCAAATTTCGTCGACCACCTTAGGGTGACGCTCTCGCCTTCATTGATCGTGATACGATCGGAGATGAAAGAGGTGATTTGTGGTACTGGATTTACAGTGACAACGACATTCTGAGTGGATGTTCCATCTTCATTGGAGGCACTTAGAGTGTAGGTTGTTGTCGAGGGCGGGAAGACGACGAGTTGACTTTTTCCGGTAACATTTACGCCGTTGATCGAGAGTGAGGTAGCATCTGTCACAGACCAATTAAGGGTAGAACTTCCTGGCGCAAGGAAGGCCTCGGGCGATGCCGTAAAGGAATTGATGGTGGGAGGTTCGGGAACATTGTTGTAGGCATTGGAATGTCTTTCGATGTCTTCAGAGGTTAGGGCTTCATTGTAAATAGTGACGCGATGAATAGTCCCAACCATTCCTTCGTTACCGGCCGCCGAATTGTTCCCAAGAAGGCCGTTACCGGTCGGCATGTTGAAGCTGCTTGCTACCGCGGTGTTTTGTCCGACGAGTGTTCCATCGAGGTAGAGGTCCATTCGCCCGTCACCGTCCCAGACATAGGCAACGTGGGTTGCCTCGGTCGGAGAAAGAACAAGTGGGCTGAACGTATAATCAGCTACTCCTCCCTGTGTGAAGCCGAGTTGCCCGGTGTCGCTCCACTGTTCGTAGCGCAGGCTACTTGAAGAATTTGATCCGACAGCGAGATAACCATCTCGCCCTCCGGCTACGGGATCGCCCTCGACGATAAATTCGAAAGTCGATTCACCGCTGATTACTCCAAAGTTAAAGGCAAAGCTATTTGAACCATTGAGAGTGGTGGCTGAAGTAAGCTTCGAAATCGATATAGGCCCTCCTCCAATTTCATCGGCAGCAAGAGATTGATCATAAAGCTTGAGGCTAGCCTTCGAAGAAAGTCCGGAGCCGAATACGAGTGAGAAAATCAATAAAGGAAAAAAGGGAGACCTGAAAAATAAAGGGTGCATATCAGAGAGTTAGGTTGAGACTCGGATGATTAAGGTAGTCGAAAATTTGACTGAACGAAAGCAGGCTTTCCGAGTTGATAGTGGTTTTTAAAAAATGGTTGTAAGAGCGAGTGGCCTAAAGTCTTAGAAGTGTTTTGTTGATGGGTTTCAAACTTCGTAAGGCTTGAGGTGACTCACTCGGAATCCTAGGTTAGTTTTCAGATATGGTGAAAGAAGAACCCCAGTTTGAGGTGGTCCTAAAAATGGTTCTTTGGGATGAAGACCGGGAAGCGATTTTTCGGAGGCTTAGAGTTAATAAGGTGACGGGTGAACGAGCTGAATTGATCTACCAAGCAGCTCGGGCGGAGCGGGTGAAGAGCCTTCGAATTGATGGGCTTAAAGGTTTGGGGCTTGGGTTAGCTTGCCTGTCGATCGCGGTGGCTTGTTACTTTGGGTTCCGATTAAATGAACTCGAAGTTAGTCGTTTTGGAACCGGATTCATAGCTCTACCTCTCCTTCCTTGGTTGCTGGGTTTCTTCGCGGCAATTTTGTTAGCTTTTGGAATTTGGAAGGTGGTTCAGGGCTCAATTGAAATCCTTTTTGCTTCGATGAAGAAGGGGTCGATCGCGGACCGCTAGCTAGTGCGGAGGGACGATTCCGGTGTCACCAGAGCATAAAGAATACTTAAAAAATCTTAGGTGAGGATTCATCTAAAGGTCCTCTTTACGTTTCGGTGATACAGATGGGTTTGAGAGTGGTCTCACTAGAGGACAGGCGCCAATTTTTCTACAGCGAGGGTGAGGGCGTCTGCCCCGCCAAGATTGCTAGGGAAAATGACATAAGCGAGACCAGGGTGAAGGGTTTCATTCCCGATCGTCCACACTGGGACGCCGGGAATAATTTGGCCAAGGACTTGAGCTTGTTTGACTCCGAGTGCATCGGTTGCAATTGCGAACGAGGTGATGGCGCCTTCGGCGACAAGAAACGAAGGACGTTCTCTGATCCCTTGGACAATATCGATCAGTGCTTGGGAAATGCGATGGGTAATTTTGAGGCCATCTTCGCTATCGAAATTTCTGTGCGAGGTGAAGAGGACGACATTTTGCCCAGAGGTCATGGCTGTCAGGACATCAGCAATCGTGCTCTTGAGGTTGAAGGTAGAGTTAATGATGTCAGGGATACTGAGTTTGATTGCGGTGAGGGTAGGCGTGTTTTTTAGAAGATGGTTAAGTTGGTCGTGCGTCTCTGGAGTTTCGGAGCCAATGATAATGAGACCACCGTTTGGGTTGGGTTCAAGGTCTTGTAATTGCCATGGCTCAAGAGGTGGACGGGAGGGAATTCCGGCGAGCGATTGCACGAAAGAAGAGGCTGAGCGAATTATGAAGCGGCGATCGCTTTTGAGGAGGGCAAGGGAGAGAATATTGAGATCTTTCAACGAGGTTGCGTTGACGATGCAGGTCGAGCCATTTGGCAGTTTAGCGAGCTTGGTGGAGATGTCTCCAGAGCGAAGATCTGGAAGAGAGAGAGATTGAATATCAAGCGGACCTTTTGATTTCTCGGCGAGATAGTCTGGCAGATAGGAGTGTGAGAATGGGAAGGCGTTATCTTTGGCGAAGGGGGTGAGATGGACTGGAGTTGCGTTATCCCCTTCGACGATATAATGGGTATCGTTTAAGGTGAGGCATCCACCATTCGCGAAAAAGGGGATGAAAAGGATTGGGGCCTCCGGGATCTCGAGGGCTTTGCGAAGGGTGTTAGTCTCGAGTGGGAAGTGGCCTCGGAGGTTCGAGTCGGATCGCGAGATAATAATGACGTCGTCTTGGAATTCCTTGAGTGTCTCTCCGAGATTTTGATGAAGTTCGGTGGTTTGTTCCTCGTTAAGTGTTCTTGAATTGGTGAGGAGAAAAAGCACGGGAGGAGCTTCATCAATTGCGTCCTTGATGATGGTTGGTGTCAGGTCGGTGATGACTGGTACATCGAAGAGGGTTTGGGTTCCCGAAGCCTCATCATCAAGAACTACGATGGTTTTTTTAGATTCAATTAGGAAGTTATGAATTTCCGGAGTGAGATCATCAGAGATTTCAGGTGGGAGGCCAGAGAGTAATTCGTTCAGAGTCATGGAGAAGTAGTTTGAAGGACGGGGGGATGATCTCAAATCGGGCTTGGATGCAAGTTTCCATTGCGCTTGCGGGTCGCTTGATAACATTTACCAGGTGATGGGAAAGCTTCACGATTGCAAGAGAGAGTCTCGCTGGCCGGATTTGATTCATTAGAGAATGATGGGGTGAAGCGAAAATTAGGCACAACTTTTGAGAGACAGAATGGTTACTAAGTTGTTAGAAAAACCTTACCTATGAAGAATTCGACACTTATTCCTCTATTTTCTCTGACGGCGGCAGCAGCTTTCGGCTTGGGTTGGTTTGTCCGCCCAGATTCGGGGAGTGATCAGAAAAACTCTTCTGGTCCAGAGTCTGCGGATCGCAAAAGTCGCTTTATGACAGGCTCGAGACCGTCTGGAGGTGGAGTCCGTTCTGCTGGCCCGGAATCAGAATTTATCTCTAAATATCTCATGAATGGTTCCATTTCTGGCGAAGATATGACCAGCGCCATCAAAGAGATTTCAAAGACCAATGATCCTCTTCTACGCCAGAAGATGTTCGCAGCTTTACTCGAAAACCTTACACCTGAGAATGCTAGGAGCGCATTCTTAGCTCTCCGCGAGGGGCGCCGGGGAGGGCCATTTAGTCGTGGTGGTGAAGACCAAATTCGACTTTTGGCAAATGCTTGGGGGCGAATTGATGGAGCTGGGGCGGTTGCGGCTTTGAAAGAAATAGCGTCTGAGGAAGGTGAAAATGATCGGGATGATTGGCGTGGCCGTGGAGGGCGTGGTTCTGGCGCGCTTTCTGGAGTGTTGGCCGGCTGGGCGACTGTGAATGGTGCGGAAGCTTCGGCATACTTGGGTGGTATCGAGGACGAGCGCGAGCAGCGCGGAGCAGCATTCGGCGTGCTCCAAGGAATGTTGGTGAATGGAGTAGATGAAGCCATGGGATTTGTTCGTAATCTTCCTGACAGTGAAGATAGTGCTCGAACGAAAGGGTTTTATATGGCGATGGTGACTGATGAGATGCTCGAGCAAGGCCTAGATCAGGCGAAGACTTGGGTTGATACCGTGAAAGAGCCCGAACTAAGAACTGGTGCTCTTGCCCGGGTGACTATGGAAATCATGAATGAAGACCGCGCGGAAGCTGCGGAGTGGATTGCACAATTTGGTGATGAGGATGCGGCGGCTCCGGCCGTGAATCGCCTAGCTGATGACTGGGCTGATGAAGATCCGAAGGCCGTCATGGATTGGGCTGAGAATCTTTCAGGGAAGTCAAAGGCCGAGGCTTATGAGGAGGCGATGCAAAGTTGGGCGCGTCAGGATCCGGCAGCAGCAGGAGAGTATCTATCAAGTCTAAAGGAGTCACCTGAACGTGATGCTGCGGTGGGAGGATATGCCACTCGTGTTTCCCGAGAGGATCCAGGGAGTGCGATGGAGTGGGCCAAAACGATTAACGATGAAGGAATCCGGGAGGAGACAATGGTCGATGTGGCTCGTGATTGGTATCGCAATGATAAGACGGCTGCCGAAGAGTGGATTGCATCGAGCGGTCTTTCCGAGGAAGCGGTAGAATCCATTACGACTCGCCGTGATTATGGTCGCGGCGGTCGCGGAAGATAGCATTTGAGCTAAATTCCAGATTAGAAAACTCCAGGGGTAGAAAGATCCTAAGACTTCTTTGGATTTGAGGTTGCTGAAGTTTCTCTCACTTACTGATTGTTCAGGGCAATATGGAACGGGTTTAAAGTTTCACTCTCTTGCCGGTATCAAGGCTTTTACGGCCACTTTCGAGGATGGCAGTGGTAGGCCGCGTCGTTTCTATGGTGGCGAGGTTTTCTCGCTTACCTAGAACGAAGTCGGCGATGCTTTGATAGCCGTAACTTGATTGTCCCGCAAAGCGGCCGTTGGCATCCGGAGTGTATCGGAAAAAGAGAGGGTTGGGCGATTGATATCCACCGGCATCCGAAGCAAAATCATACCCGCGATGAGCCTGGTCGACCCGAACCTCGCCTTTGTGGTGGAGGGCGAAGAATCGTTGCTGTGAATGGACCTCAGCTTTCGCCGCAATCCAGGAGGAGGTATAAACCGCGGTGCCTTTGGTCCCGGAGTTGTTCAACCAATCGACCATCAAGGTGATGGAATCCTCGGTGGGTAGGCCCTGACTTGTGGCGACGCCGGTGGAAGCGGAGGCAATAACTGAAATAGGACGAGCAAGGCCACCGAGAGCCCAGCAATGAAAGTCAATGTGGTGGGCGTTGAGGTAGTAGGAAATATCAGATGATTTCCCGGCCCAATCGCGAAAAGAATCGAGCTGGGATTTGGGCTGTGACATGTAACTAGAGAAGTACGAAAATTCCCCGAGATCCCGTATTTTTTCACGAGCATCCGAGTAAATGGGATCCCACCGCTTATGAACCTCCATGGCAATAGTGCTCTTCTTTTCACGAGAGATTTCGATCAGTGAGTCATGCTCCTCGATAGTTTTGACGATTGGTTTTGCAACCAGAACATTGAGCCCCTTACTAGCTGCAGTATATGCCATCTCGTAATGAAGATCGTCTGGTGTAAAGATGATGACGGCATCGCCTGGGTTGAGCTCTTGTAAGGCGGTTTTCCAGGCGTTGGAGTCTTTTTGATCGTCATCTGGAAAGCTCTGGAAGGAAGTATCCATCCCGTACTGTTCTGCAATGAGTTGATTGAAATGCGAGCGAACGAGGGGGAATTTGGAGCCGTTGGATCCGGCGAGGATGATAGTAGATACTAGGCCTCGGTTACGGAGATCAAAGAGAGTGAGCGCGATAATTCCTGCGCCTTTATCTGATGTAGATTTGGATCCGTGCACAAGCCCGGTGACATATTCTCCTGTGCCAATGATGAGAACTTTTGGGGCGGTCATGGTAATTTACTCGATGAGTCTGATTTGTGATTGGCTCGTCAAGACGATGGATAAACGGCTGCTGTTGGCACTCTTTCGCGCCCGCCCTTTAATCTCGATCATTTTTCCAATCAGCGATTTGAGATAAGTTTCGTTGAGGCCTGTTTCTGCCTTACTTTTTTCGATCCTTCCCGTGAATTCAGGGGGGGCTGGTTTAAATTGGAGATAAAGGGTTTTTCCTGATTGTGATTTGGTCACTTCTTGAACCACCGCACGGACCGGGATCACCTGACCGGCTTCAGTAAATTGTTTCCTAATCTGGGGTTCATCATCGATCGTGTAGTAGTCCTGCAGGAGGTAGGTGACTATGAGGTCATCAGGATTAACGATTCGAAGAACAGTCGGGGAGGCTAGGAAGCCCCGTAAGGTGACCTTGTTTCGGAGAGCTGACTTGACCAATTTACCAGACGCGGCTGGTGCTACGGCGCGAATTTCAGAATCGGGAATGATTAGACGTCCTTTCTCGTCGACTTTTTTGGGCGTCGTTTCAAAAGTGATCCATTTGCCAATTTTGTTATCGAGCGAATAGGGGCTTGTTGGATCGATACGGGCAAATCCGGCAGAGTTCTTCGGTCGAGCGGTTATCTTAACTTCTGGGGCTTCTTTTTTGGAAGGTTTGATTGAAGCAACGAAATGAGTAAGAGGTTTCTTAATACTAGCCGTATTTGTTTTTGGAGCGCTTTCGAGGGTGTTTGGGCTTTTTTCGGTAGTGGGTTCGCGATCACCAAGTTTCCAGCCAAAGTAGCCAACCGCGCTGAGGATGAGAAGGAGAAGGATTTTGAGTGGAGAAGGCTTGGCAGCCGAAGGAAGAGCAATCGATTGTTCAGGTTGTGATGGAAGCGCTTCGAGCGAAGTGAGTAAAGACGTGGAGGCTAGTCCGGCCTGACGTCTGAGGTAAGTGGTGAGAGCTTTGTATTTCCCGCGAATATCGACGAGATCAGCCGGATGAATTCCGTGCGCAAAGGCGGCAAACCACGAATGGTAGTCGATAGAAAAGGTGTCGATAGTTTGTTCTCCCTCGCCGCAGGTCACAATTGATGCCGGGGTGAAGGCGACGGTCCCTGCTATCGGGCCAAGGGCATCGATGAGCGATTTGGAATAGGCCTGAATCCGAAGAAGCTCCTCTTCGGTCAGGTCGTGATGGCGCACCCGTTCGGTAAGGGCAACTCCATCCCACCATCGGGCGGCGACCCATGGGTAGCCGTCAACAGGATCGAGTCCCCCGTTCACGACGGACCGGAGGCAGTCATGGTTGAGCTGCATGAGTTGTGCAAGTGCGCTCTCGAACACTCCGTCCTTTAGCTTTGTTAGGGTTTCGTCATCGTATCTGAGACGCACGAGTGCAAGGGGAATCTGATCACGTGTGGTCACGCGGTAAACTACGAGGTTCCCGGTTTGGTGAACGAGATCCTCGATGTGGTAGTCAGGCTGCATCAGAGGGGGCAAAAGGCTGACCGACTCTGACGTTGAAGCCAATCGAAAAGGATAGTGACTTTCATGCTAACTTTCAATGATGACTCCCGTCTCGGTTAATTCGCTCAGGGTTACATGCCGCTCTCTTTTCGTCTGCGCTTTCGAGCCTTCTTTGTGAAGTGATTGGGAGCGGTGAAGTGAGGACTTGGCGCGTGTTGTTTGACGAGAATTCCCGCAAGATTTCGAGCAACATCCGGATGTTTATCAGCGATGTTGTTTTTTTCTGATGGATCCTTGGAGAGATCGTAGAGTTCGACCGGGTCTTTCAGGCCTCGGCGATAGCCTTTCCAATCGCCTACGCGAACGGATTGCTGAAAGGGGCCTTCGTAGATTTCAAAGTAAATAAAATCATGTTTTACCTTTTGTGTTTTGCCCAGAAGGGTGGGGAGGATAGAGATTCCATCAGACTTGATCGGGATTTCAGTTTCGGCAATCTCGGCGGCGGTTGCCATGAGGTCGACGTGTGTAGTGAGAAGATCCGATTGAGTTCCAGGAGAGATTGTTTTTGGCCAGTGGGCGATAAAAGGAGCTCGAGTTCCGCCTTCGTAAAGCGATCGTTTAACCCCACGTAAGATACCGTTGCTTCGTAGGGTTTTGGCAAAAGACGCATTTGCTCCGTTGTCGGAGGTGTAAATAAGTAGAGTGTTTTCTGCGAGGCCAAGTTTCTTGAGCTTATCCGCGATACGCCCGACTCCTTGGTCTAGGAGGCTCACCATTCCGGCATAGTTTTTATCTTTTTTGCTCCATGACTTTTTTTCGTACTGAAGGTAGTTGGGATCGTCATGTGGTATGACATAGTCGCCGTGAGGCGGGGTCCAAGCGGCGTAGCAAAAAAAAGGTTCGTCTTTATGGTCCTCGATAAACTTGAGTGTCTCGTTTTCGATGAGGTAGTGGGTGTAACTTCCTTCCTTGCCATTTTTGTTTGCTGGCAACTCTTCACGTTTACTATTTCGGACCAAGTATTCTGGATAGTAATCGTGCGCGTGGACTTGATCGTAGTATCCATACCAAAGGTCGAACCCTAGCTTCTCGGGGACGCCTGTGGTTCCGGGATTTCCAAGGCCCCATTTCCCGAAGCCTCCCGTGGCATAGCCTGCTTTTTTAAGCATTGAGGCGACTGTTTGAGTTTTTTCAGGAAGGGGAATGAGCCCGTTGCGGGACCGGTTGGCTCGACGGTGGCAGTGTCCGGGATGAAGGCCGGTCATGAGAACACAGCGGGTCGGTCCACAGACAGCCGAGCCAGAATACGCACGCGTGAATTGCATTCCCTCTTTAGCCAATTTGGCCATCACTGGAGTTTTGATAAAATTGCCACCGTATGGTGAAAAATCACCAGTGCCGGCGTCGTCGACCATTACGAAGATGATATTAGGCCGTCTGGCGAAGGTGGCCAGAGGCAGTAAGAGAAGTATCAGGAGGTAGCGCACGGTGACTTTTATGAACAGGGCCTAATGAAGACAAGCCCTCCGTTCTAGCCTTGTCAGCAATTTTATTTTGAGGGGTGGCTTTTGGGAAGTTTGAGATTTATTGGGCCTCTAGTGCAGAGATCTCGGCGCTACGGCAACTAGGGTATTACCAAGCGAAAATGATGGGTGCGCCTACGGTGGTTGGATTTCCGGGGCCGTTGTTTTTGCTGATTTCAATGGATGACGCAAAGCCATTTTCAAATTCTACGACGATCTTGGATTTTTCCTCGTTCGTGGTGTGAGTCAACTGGCGGAAAATCTGGCCGGTGGAGGGGTCACGCACAGTATTAAAGTGGCTGATGGTTTCATACTTAATGAACTCCCAAATGGTAGTCTGTCCTTTTGCAGTACGCTTTACTTTAGTTTTGGTCGGGCGGGTGTGGATTTTGCTGACCTCTTCGGGTGTCATTCCAATCGCAACTTCTTTTTTTTCAATGAGTTCCCGAACAAGAAGTTGTCGGGCATGAACTTGCTTGAGTTTTGCTACAAATTTTGGGTCTTTGGAAGAAAAGGAAGTTGGGGTGACCCATCCGGAAACTCCGATACCATTATCACGTTTTCCCCGCACAAAATAGGCTTTCTCAGTAAATGAAACGAGCTCAACATTGATGCCAACTTTCAATGAGCCTCGTTTTCGGCCACCCTGTTTTGTCGAGTAAACCCAACCTGGTTTTTCGACTTTGAGCTTGATTCCTTTCGGAGCAAATTCTTCAACATAAACCACTCCTTTCTCAGGCTTATCGGGTAGAGCCATTGCGGGAAATGCAAGGAAGAGGACAAGGAATGCAATCGTTTTCATGCGGCTATCAGTGTAAGAAGTGTTTGGGGTCTGTCGACAAGTGTTTGACGGACGAAAAGCGAATGATATTCAGATTTATTTGATTTAAGGGCAGGTTCGTTTTTCCGGGTGGGTGAGATGATTCCGTTAAGGAAACAGTCCACGGGTTTTTT
>ENA-OREB01001012-OREB01001012.1-marine-metagenome-genome-assembly--contig:-NODE-1012-length-13994-cov-5.475534_pt1 | contig 13994 bp, 9 predicted proteins | sample MGYA00248625_ERZ508552 | MGnify/ENA primary metagenome ERZ508552 (study PRJEB26219, sample SAMN06267888) | marine metagenome | isolation source: Monterey Bay, California, USA | place: USA:Monterey Bay...
ATGGAGAATTGAAAGAAGCTATCTGCACAAAATTTAAAAGAGATAATAATCTAGAGTATAAACCCAATCAAATTGTAGTTTCCACAGGAGCAAAGCAATCCATAGCAAATGTAGCTCAAGTTTTGCTAAACCCAGGAGATGAAGTACTATTACCAGCTCCATATTGGGTGAGTTATTCTGCAATTGCAATTTTATGTGAAGCAACATTTGTAGAAATACCTTCTTCAATTGATACAGATTTTAAAATTACACCAGACCAGTTAGAAGCCTCTATTACACCAAAAACAAAAATGGTGTTTTTTAATTCCCCTAATAATCCTAGCGGAACAATTTACACAGAGAAAGAATATAGAGCACTAGCAAAAGTCTTGGAAAAATATCCTCAAATATATGTTCTTTCAGATGAGATTTATGAGCACATAAATTACAGCAATCCAACCTTTAGTTTTGCTGCAATCGAAAACATGTTTGACAGAACCATTACGGTTAATGGTCTAGCAAAAGCTTTTGCTATGACTGGCTGGAGAATTGGTTATATTGGAGCACCAGAATGGATTGCAAAAGCATGTACAAAAATGCAAGGGCAAATCACTTCTGGAACAAATTGTATTGCACAACGGGCTGCTATAACTGCAGTTTTAGCCCCGGTTTCTAAAGTACAATATATGGTAGACGAGTTTAAATCTCGTAGAGATATTGTTTTAGAACTTCTCGGTAAAATAGAAGGAATCAAATTAAATATACCCGACGGAGCTTTTTATGTTTTTCCTGATATTTCCTATTTCTTTGGAAAAACTATTAAAGGCACACACATTAAAGATGCAAATGACTTTTCTTTATTTCTGCTTGAAGAAGCAGGTGTAGCCTCAGTAACAGGCGCTGCTTTTGGAGCTCCAAACTGTATTAGATTATCATATGCTGCATCTGAGAGTATTCTAAGAGAAGCAATTGATCGCATACAAAAAGCACTACAATAGAAATCTTAAATAAATACAATTAGCCTCTAGTTAATCTACAAAAAAACCGCACTCATAAAATAAAAGCGCGGCAGGGATAATTAGGGTTAAATTTTTTCTAATCTACATTGTCATGAAGAAAAGAATTGTTAGACTTTAATTGAATGTCTTCATTGTCATCGGTAGCTAAACTCGTTTTAGATTTACTAATAGTTGAACCTGCATCATCTAAACTTATTCCTAACCTCTTATATGCTGGCTGACGCTCTATATCATCGATATTTTTATTCAATTGATCTGTAAATTTATAATTGAATCCTTTCATTTTATTTCGTCTGTCCTCAGCCCGCTTTTGAAGTTCTGTAATGGTAAGACTTAATGGTGAAACCTCTTCACTAGTTGCAGCTATTTCATTAATATCTGACTGTGGAAGTGATGTTTTTAATTCAAATTGAAGTTCCTCTTCAACCTCTTTTTCAGCTTTAGGTATAGAAGAGCTTTTACCAATAGTAGGCTGGATATCAAAATCTTCTAATATATGTTTCTTAAGAGAGGGCTCATCTTTTTCTAATATAATTTCTTGAGCATCATTAACTTCTATATCTAAAATTTCTGATGTTAACTCAAAACGAGTAGTAACATCATCTATTTTACTTTCTTCATTAGTATTTAAAGGAAGATCAAATAATAAGTCTGCTTGAATTTCTTGTGGCTCTTCAACAACTATTTCTTCAATTTGTGGTGTTGTGTTGGTGATAATAAAATCTTCTTCAGAAACAGCCTCAGAAAGAACCTCATCATAAATAACAACACTGTTTTTAATGAACTCAGAAGTAGGAATTAAATCCATTTGAACTTCATCGTTAATCTGTGAATTCTCAATTTCATCGTCATCCTCCAAAACATGTATTATCTTCTTTTCAAAAGTACTATTTATCTCTTTTGTAGGACGAGATTTAGGGGCGTCATCACTTGAAAAGTCATACGTGGCTTTTTGTTCATCTTCTAGGGTATGAACTATTTTCTTTACCTCTGTGTTTATAATATTGTTTTGCTGATCAGCAGCAAATCCTGTAGCAACAATTGTAACAGCTATAGCGTCTCCTAACTCGTGATCTTCACCAATTCCCATGATAATATTGGCCTCAAAACCAGCCTCTGCTTGAATAAAATCATTTATCTCTCCAATCTCATCAAGTGTTACTTCATTCACACCTGAAACAATTAATAATAAAACGTTTTTGGCACCTGTAATTTTGTTGTCGTTTAATAAAGGAGAATCTAATGCTTTTACAATTGCATTCTTAGCTCTAGAAGTACCCGATTCTTTTGCAGACCCCATAATGGCAGTTCCACTTTTAGAAAGTACAGTTTTTGCATCATGTAAATCAATGTTTTGCTTGTAGTGGTGTGTTATTACCTCTGCAATACCTCTTGCCGCAGTAGACAATACCTCATCAGCCTTTGAAAACCCTGCTTTAAAACCAAGGTTTCCATATACTTCTCTTAATTTATTATTATTTATAACAATTAGGGAATCTACATTGTTTCTTAACTCATCTATTCCTACTTGGGCTTGATTAGATCGCATTCTTCCCTCAAACTGAAAAGGCATTGTAACAATTCCTACAGTAAGAATATCCATATCTTTCGCAACTTTAGCTATAATTGGTGCAGCTCCAGTACCTGTACCACCTCCCATTCCAGCTGTGATAAATACCATTTTAGTTTGGGTATTTAACATTTCTTGAATTTCCTTAATGCTCTCTTTTGCAGCTTGTTCTCCTACCTCTGGATTGGCTCCAGCACCAAGCCCTGATGTTAAATCAACGCCTAATTGTATTTTATTTGGAATTGAACTGTTTTCTAAAGCTTGTGCATCTGTATTACAGATAACAAAATCTACCCCTTTGATGTCTTGCTGATACATGTGATTAACAGCATTACTTCCTCCACCACCTACTCCAATTACCTTTATTGTATTGGACTGTGATTTAGGCATATCAAATAAAATGTTATCGAATTCTGTACTCATAAAAATAACTTTTTTATGTTGTTTGTTTATATATTCTTTTCTAATTACTCTGCGTTGTCTAAAAACTCCTTCAATCCGTCTGTAAACTTGTCAAAGAAAGATTTCTTTTTAATTTTAGGCTTGACCTCTAATTCTTGGCCTGTAAGCTCGTTATTATTTTCTTCAGAAGCATTAACTTCTTCCTGCTCTTTCTCCTCTTTTGAATGATTTTCTAAACCTTTCATTAACAACCCTACTGCCGTTGCATATGAAGGACTAGACAAGTCATCATCAGAGTTTCCAGCTAGGTGTTCGTTAGGGTATCCTATTCTAGCATCCATTCCAGTAATATACTCTACTAATTGTCTCAAATGCTTCAACTGAGACCCACCTCCTGTTAAAACAATTCCAGCAATTAATTTTCTTTTTTGTGTTTCATGACCATAATTTTTTATTTCTAAATAAACATGCTCTATAATTTCCTGTACTCTGGCGTGAATAATTTTAGAGAGATTTTTAAGCGTAATTTCTTTGGGCTCTCTCCCTCTTAGTCCTGGAATAGAAACTATTTCTGTTTCCTTATTTTCCCCTGGCCAAGCAGATCCAAATTTTATCTTTAACAACTCCGCTTGTTTTTCAATAATTGAGCATCCTTCTTTAATATCTTCTGTAATCACATTTCCACCAAATGGAATAACAGCTGTATGACGAATAACACCATCTTTAAAAATTGCTAAGTCTGTTGTTCCTCCACCTATATCTATTAAAGCAACACCAGCCTCTTTTTCCTCCTGACTTAAAACTGCTGAAGCAGATGCTAGAGGCTCTAGGGTAATGTCTGATAAATCTAACCCTGCGCTTTTGACGCAACGTCCAATATTTCTTATGGAAGAAACTTGCCCTACAACGACATGAAAATTTGCTTCTAACCTACCCCCATACATCCCTATAGGTTCTTTAATTTCAGACTGACTGTCTACTTTAAAATCTTGAGGCAGTACATGAATAATTTTCTCACCTGGCAGCATAACTAGTTTATGAACTTGATTTACTAGGTTTTCAATATCGTTTTCGTCTATAACTTCATCTGCATTTGATCTTGTTATGTAATCACTATGATGTAAACTTCTGATGTGTTGACCGGCGATACCTACAACAACATCTTCAATTTTTTGGCCAGACACACCCTCAGATTCTTCAACCGATTGTTGTATGGATTGAATAGTTTGGGTGATGTTACTCACTACACCTCTTTTTACTCCTAAACTTTTTGCCTTACCGATTCCTAAAACCTCAAGTTTTCCATATTCGTTTTTGAGGCCAATCATAGCCACAATCTTTGTTGTACCTATATCTAATCCAACGGCTATTTTATTATTTTCCATATCCTGTTATTTTTTCACCAACAACTTGATTGTGATATTTAATATTTATGGTTTTATATTTATGTATTGTACTGTCTAAAAACACTTTGCTATAAAACGCTTTTAACTTTTTTATTTTACTGTCTATTTCAGTCAAATCACCGAAATTAATTCTATAATTACCACTTCTAACAGTAAACATGTATTCATTCTGAGCCTTTAATTCGATTCCAATAATTTCTTTACTTAAGAAGTTGTCTTCAACTATTTTATTAAGTAAAACAATTAGTCTAGAGACTTCATTTTTATTACTAATCCCTGTAATTACTGGAACTCTAGCTGAATAATTTTCAGAAATTGGAACTTTTACCGCCTGTGAATCAACATAGTAAGACGAATTACCATCAAGTATTCTAGCTATGGGCTCTCTTTGTTGAATTACTGTGTTTAGATTCCCATCTACTGTTATAAAAAGCGAAACTTTTTCAACATATGGGTTTTCTAAAACCTGTTCTTCTAACATGTATAAATCTATTACAGATTTTGCTTGTTTTTTTACTCTTGCATTGTTTTGTATTAACAATTTATTAACTATTTGTTCAGTTAAAAAATAAGGTTCTTTTGAATGGAATTTAACAACTGATTTAGTGATCATTTGTTGTGAATTTCTCTTGTTAGAAAAACCATATAAAAAACCTATTCCTCCCAGTAAAATTGGGAGAATAATGTATTTTAAGATTTTTTTTAACTTCATAATTTCTATGCTAGAATTAATTCTGTTTTAACATCCTTCACCATCTTTCCAATGTCTCCTGCACCCAACATTACAACAATAGTAGCCTCCGAATTTTTAATATCTTTTACTAAATTTTTTTTAGAAGTGATTTTTTTATTCTTGTTAAGAATTTTTTCTTGTAGCCATAAAGATGTAACCCCTTCAATTGGCAATTCTCTTGCTGGATAGATGTCCAACAATAATATTTCATCAAACTGAGCCAAAGCCAATGCAAAATCTTCGACAAAGTCTCTAGTTCTCGAAAATAGATGGGGCTGGAATACGACCACGTTTTTTTGTGATGGATAAAGCTCTTTAATAGAATCATAAACCACATTAATTTCAGTTGGATGATGCGCGTAATCATCTATTAAAGTAAGTGTATCTGTTTTTATTTTATATGAAAAACGTCTCTCTACACCCTTAAAACTTCTTAGAGATTTTTTAATACTTTCTAGAGAAATTCCATAAGAATCTGCCATTGCTACAGCAGCTAATGCATTCATCATATTATGCTTCCCTGGTAATGAAAATTCTATATCGGAAATATGGTTGTTTGGTGTTGTAACATCAAAAATATAATATCCGTCTGCACGTCTAATGTTTGAAATTTGATAATCTGCGTCTTCATTTAAAGCATAACTTAAGCCTTCAACACCTGTGCCTTTGGCAACAATTAAAACATCTGATACTTGATTGGCAAATTTTTTAAAAGAGTGTACCAATGAAGAATGCTCTCCGTAAATGTCTAAATGGTCTGCATCGGTAGAAGTTATACAGGCAATATTTGGTGATAATTGTAAAAAAGATTGATCAAACTCGTCTGCTTCTACAACCGAAATCTTTTCAGCACCAAAAATTAAGTTAGAGTGATAGTTTTCAGAAATACCTCCTAAAAAACTTGTCGCTTTATAGGGCTGCATAATGTGTCCAAGTATCGCCGAAGTTGTTGTTTTTCCATGAGTCCCTGCAACTGCAAAACAAAAGGTGTTCTCAGTTATTAATCCTAAGACCTCTGCACGCTTCATGATTTGAAAACCTTGATCTCTGAAAAAATTTAGTTCTAAATGGTCAGACTTTACAGCTGGAGTAAAAACAACTAGTGTATTTTTTTTATTTTGAAATTTTTTTGGGATTAACGCTACAGAATCATTAAAATGAATTTGAATTCCATTTTTTTCTAAATTAGATGTAACCTCAGTTTTAGTTTTATCATACCCCGCAACATGTTTTTCAATTTTAGAAAAATATCTAGCTAAAGCACTCATACCGATACCTCCAATACCAATAAAATAGACATTATGTATTTCTTTTAATCTCAAAAATCTACTAATTTTTCTACTTGATTTATAATTTTATGTGTTGCATTTGGTAATGCTAATTCTTTTATATTTTGACTTAAACTCTCCTGCTTTCCCTCATCTTTTAAAAGTGTTTCAAAAACAATAGGAAACGTCTCTAATTCATTTTCTTTTAACAAAATTGCACCGTGTTTTTCTGCTATTGATTTTGCATTTTTTGTTTGATGATCTTCAGCAACATTTGGTGAAGGAATAAAAATACTTGGTTTACCTACGATACACAATTCAGAAACAGAACTAGCACCTGCTCTCGAAATAATGATATCTGCTGCTGCGTACGCCAAATCCATTTTATTAATAAATGCATGAATATGAACATTTTCTTTTTGAGCATATTTTTTATACTCATCATAATATAATGTACCACATTGCCATAGTAACTGAATATTATGTTCTTTGAAAAAAGAAATATTCTTTTCAATTAATTCATTTATTTTTCTGGCTCCTAAACTTCCACCCAACACAAGTACAGTTGTTGTTTTTACTTTTAATTTAAAAAGTTTGTGGGCCTCTTGAACCTTATCTTTTTGATGAATATTCAATAAACTCGCCCTCACTGGATTACCTGTTTTTACTATTTTTTCTTTTGGAAAAAATCGCTCTAATCCCTCGTAAGCAACACAAATTACAGAAGCTTTCTTACTAAGTAATTTATTGGTTATTCCAGGATATGAATTCTGCTCTTGAATTAATGTTGGAATTTTTTTCATGGTTGCCATAATTAATGTTGGACCACTTGCAAAACCTCCTGTTCCAATAACTAGGTCTGGCTTGAATTTTCTAATTATTTTTCCTGCTTTCAATAAACTATACACGAGTTTATATGGAAATAATAAATTCTTTAAGGTTAATTTTCTTTGAATTCCAGAAATCCATAATCCAATAATTTGATATCCTGCTTGAGGAACTTTTTCCATTTCCATTTTATCCTTGGCTCCAACAAAAAGAAATTTTGTTTCTGGATATCTAACCTTTAATTCATTTGCAATAGCAATTGCGGGATAAATATGCCCTCCTGTTCCACCTCCACTAATAAGAATGTTAATCGATTGCTTCATGTAAAATATCTAAAGGATTATCATCTAAAATTGTTTCTTCTGTTTCTGTCTTCGATGCACTAACACTTAAAATCATTCCCAAAGCAAAGCATGTCATCCAAATAGAGGTACCTCCACTACTAATTAGTGGTAAGGTTTGACCTGTTACGGGAAATAAATTTGTAGCAACTGCCATATTTATTCCAGCTTGAAATATGATGGGTAACCCAACCCCAACTACGAGTAAGGTTCCAAATATTGTTGTCGCTTTTTTAACGATAATAAATATTCTAAACAATAACAAGAAGTAGACAAATACTATGAGAGCGGCTCCCACCAATCCGTATTCTTCAACTATAATCGCATAAATAAAATCTGAAGATGATTGTGGTAGGAAATTTTTCTGAATACTTTTTCCTGGTCCTTTTCCTAAAATACCTCCAGTAGCAATTGCTATTTTTGCTTTCTCAACCTGGTATGCTTCTTGACCATCTGAATTAGAAAAATTTTCTATTCTATTTCCCCATGTATTTACCCTGTTAGGCATGGCATCTGGAAATGCTTTTGCTATTAAAATAAATAGTGCCAACACTACAAATCCTGCGCCTAAAATATACCCAATGTATTTAAGTGGATAACCACCAATAAAGGCCACAATTAAAATCATAGAAAATATGATGGCTGTAGTAGAGAAGTTTGCGGGTAGTATGAGCATTAAGATTAAAGCAACAGGCACCCATAATTGTATTAAACTTTCTTTAAAAATAATTTTTAAATCTTTATTTTTAGCTAAATATCTTGCAGTATAAACCATTAATACAAGGCCTGCAAGTGTAGAGGTTTGAAAACCCACTCCTATAAATGGAATTCTAATCCATCTACTTGCATAAGCACCCCCTATGGTTGTTCCTTGAGCTAATGTGTAAATTAATAAGAAAAAAACGACGGGTAAAAGTAATACTGAGCCTCCACTAAAATACCTGTAAGGAATTTTATGAACTGCATAAATGATTGCAAATCCCATAATTAATAAAACAACATGCTTTACCAAGTACCCTAGAGTAGAGCCTCCAACAATACTAACTAAGTTTGCGCTAGCACTATAAACGGGCATAAATGAAAATAACGCTAAGATGGCTACCAAAGCCCAAATAGTTCTATCTCCTTTTATATGTTTAAAAATTCCTTTCACCTACCTCTATTGTTTCTGCAAAAGCAGAGTTTTATATAAATTAATTACAAGCTTCTAACAGCACTTTTAAATTGACGTCCTCTATCTTCATAGTTCTCAAACAAATCAAAACTTGCACAAGCAGGAGATAGCAAAACGGTATCACCTGGTTGAGATAATTTGTATGCAACTTTAACGGCTTCCTCTGCTCCTGCAGTTTCAATCATCATATCTACTACGTTATAAAAAATAGCCTTTAATTTTTCATTGTCTTCACCTAAGCAAACAATAGCTTTTACTTTCTCTCTAACTAGAGGTAAAAGATCTTCATAATCGTTTCCTTTATCTACACCTCCAACAATCCAAACTGTAGATTGCTCCATACACTCTAATGCATAGAAAGTAGCGTTAACATTCGTAGCTTTTGAATCATTAATGAATTGAACACCATTCACTTTTTGCACATTCTCCAATCGATGTTCAGCACCTTCAAAATTGGCCAAACTATCTTTTATTGACTGACTTCTTACATTTAACAATTGAGATGCCAATGCTCCTGCCATAGTGTTTTTTACATTATGTTTTCCTTGTAATTTTAGATTAGATATACTCATACTAAATTCTTCTTTATTTAATTTTATTACTATTGTATCTTCTTTTAAAAATGCCCCATTATGAACTTCTTTTTGTATTGAAAAAGGAATTAATTGAGCCTTAATTTTGTGATTTTTTATCCATTTATTAATTGTGACGTCATCTGCATCATATATCAAAAAATCATCTTTTGTTTGATTTTTTGTGATTCTAAATTTTGAAGCAACATACTTGTTGAAATCATTCGCATATCGATCTAAATGATCAGGACTAATATTGGTTATCATCGCGATATGGGGTCTGAAATTTATGATTCCATCTAATTGAAAACTACTCAACTCTATCACATAACTGTCAAAGTTTTGTTCTGAAACTTGTTGAGCAAAACTCCTTCCAATATTGCCTGCAATACCAACATTTAAATTTGCTGCCTTTAGCAGGTGATTTGTTATCAGTGAAGTCGTTGTTTTCCCATTCGATCCTGTAATGCCAATAATAGTGGCATTCGTGTAATAAGACGCAAACTCAATTTCAGAAATTACTGAAACTTTTTTAGCTGTTAAGTCCTTAACAATAGGGACATTATCAGGAATACCAGGGCTTTTAACAACTAAATCAGCATTTAAAACTATAGGTTCTGAATGTTGATGCTCTTCAAAATTTATTTCATGATGTAAAAGAACTTTTTTATATTTTTTTGCAATACTTCCGCTGTCTGAAACAAAAACCTCATATCCTTTTTGTTTTCCCAAAATAGCAGCTCCTACACCACTTTCTCCTCCACCAAGTATGACTAATCTTTTCATTATTTATCGCTTCCTATATTCTTAGGAATGGTACTACTATCTTAATTTTAATGTTACTATTGTGAATACGGCTAATAGAATTCCTACAATCCAAAAACGGACTACAATTTTACTCTCGTGATAACCAGATTTTTGATAATGATGATGTAATGGTGACATTTTAAAAATTCGTCTTCCTTCACCATATTTTTTTCGTGTGTATTTGAAATATGAAACTTGTAGAATTACAGATAAATTTTCTATAACAAAAATTCCAGCAAGAATGGGCAATAGCAATTCTTTACGGATAGAGATAGCTATTACCGCTATAATTCCTCCTATAGTTAAACTTCCTGTATCTCCCATAAAAACTTGAGCGGGATAGGTATTATACCATAAAAAACCTATTAAAGCGCCAGCAAAAGCCAATATATAAACGGTCATTTCACCAGAATTTGGAATGTACATGACATCTAAATAATCTGAAAAAATAATATTCCCTGACACCCAAGCAAAAAGACCTAAAACAACAACTATAATTGCTGATGAGCCTGTAGCTAAACCATCAATTCCATCTGTAAGATTGGCACCATTAGAAAAAGCCGCAATAATGAAAATTGTGACAAATATGAAGACTATCCACCCGTATTTTTCATGTCCTTCGCCTAGAAAACTTAAAACACTAGAGTAGTCTAATTCATTATTTTTAAAGAACGGAACAGTTGTTTTTGTTGATTTATGAGCCTCACCAAAAACTTGTCGTTTCCCATCTTGTTGAACTATTTGTTGGGCAATTGGCAACTGCTCCTTAATGGTTACATTATCATTAAAATAAAGTATAGAACCTACTATTAAACCCAAGCCTACTTGACCTAAGATTTTAAATTTACCTTGTAGGCCTGATTTGTCTTTTTTGAATACCTTAATATAATCATCTAAAAAACCAATCAAACCCATCCAAATGGTGGTTATTAATAGTATGATGATATAAATATTAGTTAACTTTGTAAGAAGTAAAACAGGTATTAATGTTGAAAAAATAATGATAATTCCTCCCATTGTTGGAGTCCCTGTTTTTTGAACTTGCCCCTCTAAACCTAAGTCTCTTATACTTTCTCCAACCTGTTGATTTCTTAAGAAATTAATGATTCTTTTTCCGAAAATAGAAGACACTAATAATGCTAATATAAAAGCAGCAGCAGCTCTAAATGTAATAAATTGAAATAGTCCTGCTCCAGGAAAATTAAAATGTGTTTCTAAGTAATCAAATAAATAATAAAGCATGCTATTTTTTTAAAAGATTAAAATATTTTTTCACTTCCACCAAGTCGTCAAAATAAAATTGTTCTCCATTGATTTCCTGATAATTTTCGTGGCCTTTACCTGCGATTAATAAAATATCTCCAGCTTCTGAAAATTTACAAGCAGTCTTAATGGCTTGTCTTCGATCTGATATGGTTATTGTTTTTATTAAGTTCTCTTCAGAGACTCCTAATTCCATCTCCTCCAATATAGTTTCTGGATTTTCTGTTCTAGGATTATCGGAAGTGAAAATTGATTGTGTACTTAATTGAGAGGCGATATGAGCCATTTTAGGTCTTTTTGTTTTATCTCTATTACCCCCACAACCAACAACTGTGATTAATTTTTCAGTAGCTTTTCTAATATCATTAATTGTCTCTAATACATTTTTTAAAGCATCAGGTGTATGAGCATAATCTACTATAGCAATCACTCCAGTATCTGTAACAAAATGTTCAAATCGCCCACTTACACTTTCTAATTGACTTACAATTGTTAATGCTTCTAACTTGTCCATACCCAATTCATAGGCAGTACCAATGATCGCTGCTAAATTGTAGGCATTAAAATTTCCAATTAATTTTGTCCAAACCTCTACACCATTTATGGACAACAAGGTTCCTGAAAAACTTTTTTCAATGATTTTGGCCTTATAATCTGCTAAAGTTTTTAAAGCATATGTTCTTTTTTTAGCTTTAGTATTTTGTAACATTACCGCACCATTCTTATCATCTAAATTTGTTAATGCAAATGCTGTTTGAGGTAAAGCATCAAAAAATATTTTCTTTACATCTCTGTAGGAAGCAAATGAGTTGTGATAATCTAAATGATCATGAGAAAGGTTCGAAAAAATTCCACCTGAAAAATCTAATCCTGCAGTTCTTTTTTGATGAATTCCGTGAGAGCTAACTTCCATAAAACAATGCGTTACCCCTTGAACAACCATTTGATTCAAATAATTATTTATCGTTACAGAATCTGGAGTTGTATGTGTACTTTCATATGCAATTGTATCTACTAGAATCTGAACCGTAGATAAAAGACCTACTTTGAAGCCAGCTTTTTTATGAAGTTGATACAACAAAGAAGCTATGGTTGTTTTTCCGTTAGTTCCCGTAACCCCTATAAGTTTTAATTTTGATGATGGATTATCATAAAAATTTGAGGCTATGATTGCTAAAGAAGTATTTGAATCATCTACTTGAATAAAAGTTATGTTATCCTGTTTTTTTTCTGGTAATACTTCACAAATAACTGAGGTTGCACCCAATTGAATTGCTTTATCTATAAACAAGTGACCGTCTACTGAAACTCCTTTTTGAGCAACAAATAATGAACCTTCTTTTACTGCTCTAGAATCAAAGTCTATTTGAGATATTTCTAAATTGGTATCTCCGTAAATCGTATTTACAGAAACTTTATACAATATGTCTTTTAATAACTTCAACTATGAAAGATTTAAAATTATAGTTGTTCCTTTTTTTATTGGCGACCCTTTTTTAAGAGATTGACGTCTTACTTTTCCAGTTCCTCTAACCTCTACTAATAGCCCAAAATTTTCTAATAATGAAATTGCATCCATTGCTGGCATTCCGGTTACATTTGGAATAATCTGATTATTTTTTGTTGTTTCATATTCAGAATTAGCATAGGAGTCTAGAATTCTTTTTGATGAAAAGTTTCCATCAACAACATCATCTTCAATTGGAGTACTTGTGTAAATCTTCTGAGCAATCTCCTTAAAAACTGGAGCGGCTACAGTAGCTCCATAATATCCTTTTTTCTTATTAGGATCGTGAATAACTACAATGCATGAATATTTTGGAACATCAACTGGAAAAAAACCTGCAAAAGAGGCCACATATCTTTTGTTTGAATACCCGCCAGAAATTGTATCACCCTTTTCATTAACATGTCTACCAACATATTTTTTTGCTGTACCTGTTTTTCCTGCCATTGAAAAATTGGAAGAGTAAATATTATTAGCGGTTCCTTTTTTAACTACATTTTCTAAAACCTTTTTTAATTTTCTTATCGTTTCAGGTTTAGCAATTTGTGGATTTACAATTTCTTTCTGGAAAGATTTTTTAATTCTATTTTCTTTTCTCAACTCTTTTATAAATCTAGGCTTTACCATCTCTCCATTATTGGCAACAGCATTGTAAAACATTAATGTTTGCAGTGGAGTAAGAGCAATACTATACCCCCATGACATCCATTCTAAACTAATTTTATTCCATCCTGGTTTACCAGGGTAATAAACAATTGGATTACCCTCACCTTTAATTGGTAATCCTATTTTTTCTGTTAGACCGTAGGCTTTTAAATGTCCTAAAAATTGTTCTGGATTATCATCGTAGTGTTTTCGTATTAATTTAACAATCCCAACATTAGATGATACCTCAAAAACTCTTGCTGCTGATATTTCACCATAACCACCCCTTTGAGAATCCTCTACTTTCTTACCATGAATATATATTCTCCCTTTTTCTGTATCTACAACAGTTGATGTATCTATCTTTTTATCATCTAAAGCTGCCATAAGACTGGCTAACTTAAATGTTGATCCAGGTTCATGAGATTCCCAAACTGCATAATTTCTTTTTTCGTAATATTTACCTTTAGAAGTTCTTCC
>ENA-OREB01001021-OREB01001021.1-marine-metagenome-genome-assembly--contig:-NODE-1021-length-13944-cov-2.600058_pt1 | contig 13944 bp, 14 predicted proteins | sample MGYA00248625_ERZ508552 | MGnify/ENA primary metagenome ERZ508552 (study PRJEB26219, sample SAMN06267888) | marine metagenome | isolation source: Monterey Bay, California, USA | place: USA:Monterey Bay...
CATGTAGGCGTCGTTGTTATAAAGTAATGGTTTGTTGTTGATGTAGTTATTGAAAACGTTTATTCTATTTGTTACAATTTCTTTTCCAGTAGAAATTTGTTCTAGCGAAGCAATTGAATAACGAATGTAATTATGGAAATATTTATTTTTAATGGGCTTATAGTATTGGATTAGCGAGTCTTTAAAAATGTCTAGTTGTGTGCTGTATTCTTTAAAGTTATTCGATTTTATACACTTTAAGACATACATGGAGTCACCAAACATAAAGTGATCTGCTCTCAAATTATATTCTAAAACTAACGCGTTTAAATCATTGTCAGGGAGGTCTTCAAATATAAGTTTTACATTACTTCCAGCTGTATTTTTGCTACTAGGAATATTTACTTTATATAATTTCGTATTTGGATCAATGTATAAGATACTGCTCTTTTCTTCAATTTCTATAATTGCCTTAAAAGCTTCATCTGCTGCCAATTTAAAGGAAAACTTCCCTAAACTATCAATTTTTTTTCTTCCATGTTTTTTGTAGGTGTTGGTAATATAATCTTCTATTTGTAAAATAGAGACATACTTTCCTTTGAGGGAAGGAGCATTTCCATCTATAGAGACTTGCCCATAAAAAAAGAGGTTGATACAGAATAGTATAGAAAACACCAAGTATTTCATAAATTTGAATTGCAATTTTTATAGTTGTATAACCAAGGTAGGCTTATAAGGTTACTGCATTTGGCAAAAATTGCTCCACTTTCCCATTATTTCGGATAATGTCTCGAACAATAGTTGAAGAAATGTGACTGAATTCTGGCTCTGTAAGTAAGAAAATTGTTTCTACGTTACTGATTAATGACTTGTTCATTTGGGCAATACCATATTCATAATCAAAGTCAGAATAGGATCGAAGTCCTCTTAGTATAAAATTGGCATTTTGAGCTTTGCAATAGTCAACGGTAAGTCCGGCATAAGTTGTAACCTCTATTGTTGGATTGTTTTTAAAGGTGCTTTTAATCCATGATTTTCGCTGTTCTAAGTCGAACATGGAATTTTTTCCAGCGTTTATTCCTATGGCAATTATTATTTTATCAAACAATGGAATTGCAAGAACCACCAGCAGGCCTCCAATCGCGCCAATAAGGATGGCGAGATTCATGCTTGGATAATCCGGTCCGGCGGTGATTGCTACCAGTCCGGAAAGTGCTCCGTTGAGAACCATTGTCAAATCAACTTTTTTGTATAAAAGTTGAGCCATAACCATAGCCGCCAAAGCCCCTGCACAAGCAGCAATATTGGTATTTGCGATCACAGCAGAAACTGCGTCCACATCGTCTTTTGAACCTAAAGCCAACTGGGAGCCTCCATTGAAGCCAAACCAACCCAACCACAACACAAAAGTACCTAATGTGGCCAAAGGTAAATTGGAGCCCGGTATTGGGTGAATGGAACCGTCTGCACCAAATTTTCCTTTTCTGGCACCCAATAATAAAACACCGGCAAGTGCCGCCCAACCGCCAACAGAGTGAACTATCGTCGAACCCGCGAAATCGCTGAAACCGTCAATCATTCCGCCCAGGCTCGTTCCACCCCAGGACCAGTGACCCTGAATTGGATAAATAACCGCAGTTAAAACCAGCGTAAATCCCATGAAGGGCCAAAACTTGATTCTCTCCGCAACCGTTCCTGAAACAATCGAAGCAGCGGTGGCTACAAAAACAACCTGAAAAAAGAAATCCGAAAGCAAACTGTGACCGTCTGCAGAAGTCCCTGACATCATCAATCCACTTCCAACAAAATCGTTTCCACTTCCATACATTAAGTTGTATCCCACATAATAATATGCCACACAAGCAAGTGCGTAAAGGGTTATGTTCTTAGTCAGGATGGCTGTTGTATTTTTTGTGCGTACTAATCCTGCTTCCAGCATGGCAAACCCGGCTGCCATCCACATGACGAGGCATCCACTGATCAGTAACCAAAAGCTGTCCAGTACGTATTTCATTTCTACTGAAAATTCCATTTCATCTCCTTTATGTATTGCAAATTTTTGTTATAAAATATTAAAGTGCGTCGTTACCTGTTTGTCCGGTTCTGATTCTGATAGTTTGAGCAACGTCATAAACAAAAATTTTGCCGTCACCGATTTTGCCGGTTTTCGCTTTTTGCTCAATTGTTTCCAGAACAGATGCAACTTTATCATCGGGAACTATAATTTCTATTTTAGTTTTTGGAATAAAGTCCACTTCGTACTCTGCGCCTCTATACAATTCCGTATGTCCTTTTTGGTGCCCAAAACCTTTGACCTCTAATACCGTCATTCCGACAGTACCGATTTCTGACAGACCCTGCTTGACCTCATCAAGCTTAAATGGTTTAATGATCGCTTCTATTTTTTTCATATCCTTCCTTTTTAATTATTAACAACTTAACTTATGCATACACTTACTATCTCAAGGATCATGCCCAAGGGCATTTTTTTCAAAAAATATCTCTAATACATTGTTTTAATGATAGTAATATAAAATATTAACACAATTTATTTACGATTCAGCAGATTTGATTTGCTAATATTTTATACAAAATAATTTTTTTTGATTATTTATTAATCATCAATATTCTTAATTTATAACTATCATCACGGTCTTTATTGCTTAATTTTAAATCAAAACATATTATTAAATATAATTGTTTTGACCTGTAAAATTTAGTACGTGATAGTTTTTTACTGAATAGCCACGGCGGAAATGGCCATGGTCGATTTGGGTTTTCCTGTTTTTTTTGGGTTTCGTAGTTTCAACCGCCCAAGAATTTTTTTTCAATTCCATAAAATAAAAGGTGATTAACATGTACATTCCAACATTCATTGATGTGGAAACGGCACAAGAGCGAATCAAGCCTCACATTCACAAGACACCGGTTTTAAGCAGTTCTTTTTTGAATGAAATGAGTGGCGCGGAATTATTTTTCAAGTGTGAAAATTTCCAGAAAGCAGGAGTCTTCAAAGTACGGGGAGCCGCGAATGCAGTTTTTGGTTTGAGTAATGAAGTGGCTATGAAAGGGGTGGCAACTCATTCTTCAGGGAATCACGCTCTCTCACTGGCTTATGCTGCAGGGAAGAAAGGGATACCAGTAACTGTTGTTATGCCACATACAGCTCCTGAACCAAAAAAAGCAGCTGTGCGAGGATACGGCGGAACCATAGTCGAGTGTGATCCCTGTTCTAGATCGCGCGAAGAAACTTCCGCCAAAGTTGTGGCTGAATCAGGAGCGGATTTTGTGCATCCTTACAATGATCCGAGAGTTATATCCGGACAGGCAACATGCTCATTGGAGTTGTTGGAGCAAACGGAAGGCTTGGATGCAGTAGTAGCTCCGATAGGCGGTGGCGGGATGGTTTCCGGAAGTTGTCTGACCTTGTCGAGTGTTGCTCCGGAAATAAAAATTTTTGCGGCAGAACCGAAAAATGCAGATGATGCATACCGATCTTTCAAAGCTGGACACATCATTGCAGATGAAGATCCGGTTACGGTGGCTGACGGCCTGAAGGTTCCACTAAAAGATTTGACGTGGCATTTTGTTTCAAAACATGTTGAAGATATTCTGATTGCTACCGAGCAGGAAATTATTGATGCAATGAAGCTCATTTGGGAAAGAATGAAAATCGTCATTGAACCTTCAAGTGCAGTACCGCTAGCGACCATCCTAAAAAACAAAAATATCTTTGCAGGAAAACGAGTCGGTGTGATTATTACCGGAGGCAATGTTGATTTAAACAAACTGCCCTGGATGAGTTCTTAAACAGTAAAATGTAATCAATGCATCAAATTATGAAGGTATAGAATTCGGATATGGATTATATATTCTGCCTGAGCCTCTCTCAAAAGATTCACATGTTCAAAATTATTCTATTGATACTTTTATCATTTTCAATTATTCTTAACTATTTGAAAATGTACAATTAATTAAGAAATTTATGGAATCCATCACGATTGCCGGAAAAATGCATCCGGGTTTTGACAAAATACTGACAGAAGATGCACAGGAATTTTTAGTCAAGTTACACCAAATGTTCAACGGCACCCGCAAGTCCCTGTTGGAACGCCGCTCGGAAACTCATCAAAAAATTCTTTCAGGAATGAATCCTACTTTTTTAAGAGAAACGGAGTCAGTTCGGAAAGGCGACTGGCAAGTGGATCCAATTCCGGAAGATCTGCAAGATCGGCGTTGTGAAATTACAGGACCGGCTGAAGCAAAGATGATGATTAACGCTCTTAATTCCGGAGCAACAATATTCATGGCGGATTTAGAGGACTCGATTACCCCCAACTGGTACAATCAGATCCAGGGACAGGCCAACTTGTCCGCTGCCTATGAACGAACGCTTGAATTTACCAGTCCGGACGCTAAGGAATATCATCTCAATGACGGAGAATTGGCTACACTGATTGTACGTCCACGCGGCTGGCATTTGGAAGAAAAACATATTCTGATTGATGGTGAAGTTGCCTCAGGTTCACTGGTGGATGCAGGGCTCTATTTATTCCATAACATTAAACGGACATTGGAAAAAGGTACTGGCCCTTATTTCTACCTACCAAAGCTGGAGAATCATTTGGAGGCCCGTTTATGGGATGAGGTCTTCGCATTTGCGGAGCAGGAACTTGGCGTCACTTACGGAACTATCAAAGCCACGGTTCTGCTGGAAACTGTTTTAGCGTCTTTTGAAATTGAAGAAATTCTCTACGAGTTACGCGGTCACATGGCGGGAATTAACGCAGGACGGTGGGATTATATGTTCAGTGTGATCAAGAAATTTCGACATGTGCCTGAGTTTATCTGGCCGGACCGGGCGCAGGTGACGATGACAGTTCCCCTGATGCGTGCATATACTGAATTGCTGGTGAAGACTTGCCACAAACGCGGCGCTCACGCGATTGGGGGAATGGCCGCGTTTATTCCCAGCCGCCGTGATGCAGAAGTCAACCGTGTTGCCATGGAAAAAGTTCAACAAGACAAAGAACGGGAGGCACAAGACGGTTTTGACGGATCATGGGTCGCGCATCCTGATCTTGTTCCTGTATGTACTGAAGTTTTCAGCAAAGCCTTTGAAGAAGGCCGCGTAAACCAAAAACATCGAATGCGTGAAGATGTTCAGGTTAGTGCGGAAATGCTACTGGAATTTCAGATTCCCGGAGGAAAAATAACGGAATCCGGCTTACGCAACAACATCAGTGTAGGCATTCAATACATAGCAGCATGGTTGGGTGGCACAGGAGCCGTGGCTATTTTTAATTTGATGGAAGACGCAGCAACTGCGGAAATTTCAAGGTCACAAATTTGGCAATGGTGCCGTCACCAGCAAGGTAAACTGGAGGACGGGCGCAAAATAACAATTGAAATGGTACAAAGCATTATTCCGGAAGAACTAGCCAAAATCCGGGAAACTTACGGAGGAGCCTACAATGAAGAGAAGATGAAGCAGGCGACAGACTTGTTTATTTCACTGGTCAGTGAAGATGCGTTTGAAGAATTTCTCACCATACGAGCCTACGATCAGCTCGAATGATTTTTTGGTTTTAGAGCTTGAGGAAGTTCCTCGTCATTTGTTTTCAACCATTTTTCCCACAGCATCCGGATACTATTCCCGCTTTCCGGATGCACCCAATCCGGACTAAGTTCAAGCAACGGCAGCAAAACAAAACTGCGTTTTTCCATTTCCGGGTGCGGAATTTTCAATTTTTCGGTATCAACAATTTCATTACCGTAACTTAGAATATCAAGGTCAATTTTTCTCGAACCCCAGCGTTCGTTGCGGACACGCCCCAGCCTGTTTTCAATTTGCTGACAATTTTCCACCAGTTCAACAGGAGAAAGTTCGGTCCAACCACAAACCACCTGATTGTAATAATTGGGCTGTTTCATCTTCAAAAGTGGTTCACTTTCATAGATTTCGGAAGCGCGAAAATCACGCAAAGTCACTGCTGTTAATTCGTTGCAGGCCCGATTCAGGAAATCCAGGCGATTTCCCAAGTTGCTGCCCAGTCCCAAATGCACTAAAATAGCTGTTGTCATTGTTAATTCTTTAGTTGAAAATTATGAAGTATGAGCTTATCACAATCGTTGATGCAGTCGCAAACAGAAGCAAAACCGGATAACTAATAATGTTACGCATTATCGGCGGAGAGTACCGCGGCAGAAAACTAAAAGTTCCTACCGGAAATGATGTACGGCCAACTTCGGATCGGGTTCGGGAAGCACTTTTTAACCTTCTTTCTTCCCTGTTAAGCTGGGACGAGCTAACCGTGCTGGATCTTTACGCAGGCAGTGGAGCGCTGGGTTTGGAAGCATTAAGCCGCGGTGCAAAGCACGCGATATTCATTGAAGCATCCCGCAGGCATCTGAAAATTCTCCAACAAAATGTTGAATTGATGTCTCCAGAGCAGGGACAATTTGAACTTGTGCAGGACCGTGCGGTACGTTGGATTTCCCATTTTGCTGATCCTGAAAAACCTTGCCTTGCTTTTCTTGATCCGCCATTTTCCGGGAAAGAATATGATCATATGCTGGAAAAACTGGCATTTCTTCCTGCAATCCGGACAGGATCAATCATAGTAGTTGAATCACAAGACTCCAGAGAAATAAAGTTTCCAGAAATTATGGATCTGCTGAAACACCGACGTTACGGCTCGGTCACGCTTGATATTCTGCGTAAATGCTGAGCAGACAGTTCTACAATAATCTTGCCTTGACTCCAGTACTAGCCTAATCTGAAACAAGTAATTTATTTCCTGAGAGAACATATTTCATTTTCCGCAATGAGTTTTTTAGACAAAATTGACAAAGCAGCCCTGCCTGAACATGTCGCCATAATCATGGACGGCAACGGACGCTGGGCCACACAACGCCGCATGCCAAGATTTGAGGGGCATCGCTATGCCGTCAAGTCGGTACGTGCCTGTGTTGAAGCGGCAGCTGAGTTAAAATTACCCGTTCTGACTTTGTACGCATTTTCAACAGAAAACTGGCAGCGGCCAAAAAAAGAAGTTTCGACACTGATGAATCTTTTTTTTGAATTCCTCAAAAAAGAACTGGATACAATGCTCAAAAACAATGTGCGTTTTAAGCTGATTGGTGACCGTGACGGTCTTCCGGATTTTCTGCAGGAACGCTTAAGCCACGCTTTGGATTCGACTGCAGGGAATAGTGGTTTATTATTGAATTTAGCATTGAACTACGGAGGCCGGGACGAACTCGTGCGTGCAGTCAGGATGCTGGCGGAAGAGGTTAAAGAGGGAGCTTTAGAACCGGAAAATATTGATGAGTCTTTAATTTCTGCAAAAACCTACACAGTTGGTGTGCCGGATCCGGATTTGATTATTCGTACAAGTGGTGAACTGCGCCTCTCCAACTTTTTGATTTGGCAGGCAGCCTACGCTGAATATTTTTTTACAGATGTTTTATGGCCTGATTTTACTAAAGAGAATTTACATGAAGCACTGTTTGAGTACCAGCAGAGAAAACGCAGAATGGGAGGCGCAACTGCTTCCAGAGCAGATTCCAAATTCTCTGCGGATATTCCACTGCCTGCTAACAATACTAAAAAATCCAAAATTTCCGAAACCTCTGCCTGAGATTTTTTATGAGTGATGCCTCATCTCCATCTGACTTGTCCGCAAGGGTCAAAACCGGATTCCCACTGGCTGCAGGAATTGCCCTTCTGCTCTTTTCTCCTACTTTTGTCGTTGGACTCCTAGTGCTTGTGGTTACGTTCATCGGAGCACAGGAACTCACCAGTATGCTTGCTAAAGCTACGGGTGATGAAACTCCAGGATTACTTCCGGAATGGCTGTTGCCGGGAACTGCAGTACTGATGGGTTTAGGCGCGTTAGCGGGGCAGACAGGACTTCATGCCGCCTTATTGATCAGTGTAGTGGGTTGGATATTTTATGAATTGGTATTTACACCTAAAAGCGAACTCACTAAATTATCAGCTTTGGGCTTCGGTTTATTCGGAATGGTTTGGGCAGTCTGGAGCGTGCTGCACATTACACTGATCAAAGGTCTTCCGGAGGGTACTCCCCTGCTTTTTTACCTATTACTGGTCGTTAGCTTCAGTGATATTTTCGCATATTTTGGTGGAAAACGTTTTGGAAAAACACTGCTGGCGCCTAGTATCAGTCCGAAAAAAACATGGGAAGGCAGTTTTTTCGGAGTTGTAGGCGGAGGAATTGTAGGTGCGGTTTTTGGCGAACTTACGATGTCAATGTTCTGGTTCTACGGTCTACTGCTGGCCATGCTGCTGGCGGTTGTGGGACAACTTGGTGATTTGGTTGAATCAAAAATAAAACGACTCTGCGACGTCAAAGATTCCGGAACTCTGCTGCCCGGACACGGAGGTATCCTCGACCGGATTGACGGTCATATGCTCGCTGCACCTGTTTTTTACTATTTACTGCAACTCGGATGAAACCCTCTGCAAGTTTATCCAATTGTTCCGAAGCTCAATCTTCCGCTTTTAGAAAAGTTGCGGTACTCGGCGCAACGGGATCCATTGGTTTAAACACGCTCGATATTGTCCGTCAGTTTCCGCAAAAGTTCCGGATTGAATCCCTCTCTTGCAGGAATTCAATTGAGAGACTGTCAGAGCAAATAAAGGAATTTAATCCACGTCTGGTATGTGTGGATACTGGCGATCAAGCACGTGAATTGCGTGAGTCGTTCCGCAGCGGAAATAGCTATCCGGAAACAGAATTTGTCTGGGGCACGGAAGGTCTGAAACAGATTTCCAGTGATCCGGAAGTAGATCTGGTAGTGGCCGGAATAGTTGGTGCCGCTGGTTTGGAACCTACATTTGCTGCTGTTGAAGCAGGAAAAATCGTCGCCGTTGCCAATAAAGAACCGTTAGTGATGGCTGGCGAACTCTTCGTGCAGACCGCCAAAAAAACAGGCGCAAAGTTGCTGCCAACCGACAGTGAGCATAACGCGATTTTCCAGGCACTGCATGATGAGCCACCAGAGGGGATCGCACGGCTGATCCTGACTGCATCGGGAGGCCCATTCCGTGATCTTCCACTGGATGAGTTTGAACAGATTACTCTTACCGAATCACTGAACCATCCTAACTGGGAAATGGGCCAAAAAATCACCATTGATTCCGCGACAATGATGAACAAAGGTCTGGAAATAATGGAAGCACACTGGCTGTTTAATGTTTCAGTTGAAAAGATTGATGTGCTGATGCAGCGTGAAAGCATCATTCATTCGATGGTGGAATTTATTGATGGTTCATTTTTGGCGCAAATGGGTCTTCCGGATATGAAAGTTCCGATTGCCTACTGTCTCGGCTGGCCTGAAAGACTGCCTTTGAAAATTCCACGTTTAGATCCGGTTGCGCTGAATGCACTGCACTTTGAGGCCATTGATGCGCAACGTTTTCCATGTCTGCCGCTATCCCTCAAGACTGCTAAAAAGGGAGGCGGAGCACCTGCAGTTTTGAATGGTGCGAATGAAAAAGTGGTTGCAGCTTTTCTAAATGAGGAAATCCGTTTTGTTGACATCTCCAAAACTTTAGCTTCCGTGATGGGTAAGCTGGATGAAACTCTGCAACATACGGCACAGGATTGTTTAGATGAAACTCCGAATTTTCTGTTGAAAATTCAATCACTCGAAGATGCATTGCAGGCAGATCAGTGGGGACGTAAACAAGCAGGCAAAGTGCTGGAACACCTTCAATAGATGAATTAGGAAAAACAAATAATATGGAGCCGCCGAAATTAGTACTGTCAGTTCTCAAAGAAACTTTTAGCATTCATAGGCTTGCTCCTGATGCTTCTTTACCGGAAGCTGTTAATGAATGCGATTTTTACAGTCTGAGCAAAACCGCAGACGAATTGTCCCTGGTTTGTCCAGAACATCTTGCAGTACAAAGTGAAAAAAGCAACCCGGATTGGAAGTGCTTCAGAGTAGCAGGTCCACTTGATTTCAAGTTGACCGGAATTCTCGCAGGTATCGCTGATATTCTGGCAGAAAAACAAATCAGCATTTTTGCAACTTCTACATTTGACACGGATTATATTTTGATCAAAAAACGAAACCTGACAACTGCAGTATCTGCACTCGAACGTGCTGGATATAACTTTAATTAATCCTTAAATTCTATTTATTAACGCTTTATGCTGACAACTATTTTATCTTTTTTAGCAGTTCTTGGAGTGCTGATTTTCATTCATGAACTCGGACATTATCTTGCTGCACGGCATGTAGGGGTACGTGTAGAAGCGTTCTCAATCGGATTTCCGCCGACTGCGCTGGCAAAACAAGTTGGAGAAACTGAATACAGGATTTCATGGCTGCCTCTCGGGGGTTACGTTAAATTGTACGGCCAGAACGTAACCGACGAAGATCCGGAGGATCCTGCAAATTATGCGGCAAAATCCCTTTTTCAACGTCTTTACATTCTTGCCGCGGGACCAGCAATGAATCTTTTGTTTGCCTTAATTTTTATGCCTTTGGTATTTTGGATAGGTATGGACATTCCAGCCTATCTGAATAACGCGCCATACATCCAAAATGTTCAACCGGGGAGTTACGCATATCAATTGGGGGTTCGTGCAAACGACGAAATAATCGCGGTAAACGGTAGTAAAGTACAAACGTGGGAAGAACTTCACAGCGCGTTGGGAGAAATTTCGTCTGCAGAAAACCTGAGCCTCGAAATTGACCGCGCTGGAAATTCGATGATTATGGAAGGTTCCGGGATTGAAATGCACCGCGCCGCAAATATGGGCTGGTCACCTCTGCTTGCTCCAATTGTTGGAGGATTTACCGGAGACTCTCCAGCAGAAAAAGCAGGTATACAAGCAGGAGACAAAGTAAAAGCCATCAATGAACTGCCTGTTCAGGACTGGATGGAAATTTCACCTGCAGTTCAAAAATTCATGAAAGACAGCAGTAATACGGTGGAAAGTTCTACTAAAAAACTCCTGGTTGAAATTGAGAGAAATGCTGTTGTTCAGTTTGTCGAAGTAGCCCCATATTTGGAGCCAAAGTCTCAAAGATGGCTTTTAGGCATGAGTATGCAACAAATTTCCCGATCACATGCTTTTGGTGAGTCTGTTGTTCTGGGCAGTGCGCGTTTATGGTTTTTAACAAAAGCAACCTTCAGTTTCCTGGGACAAATGTTTCAGGGTGAAGGCTCAATGGACGATCTTGGTGGGCCGATAAAAATTGGCATTGTGATTGGTGAAGCAGTGCGGAGCGGCATCGCTGACTTGTTTTTCCTTATGTCGTTCATAAGTCTGCAACTCGGTATTTTCAATTTGCTGCCGATTCCGGCACTGGATGGAGGACATATTTTCATGCTGCTGGTGGAAAAATTCAACAAAGGGCCTTTGAGCATTACTATGCGGGAACGTACACAGATGATTGGTTTTTCTGTACTAATTTCTTTAATGGTTTTTGTGACTTGGAATGATCTGATGAGTTTGCTGTGAACCTGCCACTAATTTTTCAAAATCAGACATCTTCCAAGTAAAATCCACATTCTTGTAAAACAAATTGATTTGTGTTACTTTAAGGTTGATTAAAATAATTTAACCATAAAAATATATGAGATATATACTCATCATTGCCTCTGTTATTCTTCTGGCTTCACCTTTGTTCGGTAATTCTCATAAAGTAGAAAACCTTTTCGGTTGGCATACTTCTTCCGGTGTTCAATTGAGAAAATTTGGTGATAATGACACCCATCCCGTTTATAATGGGGAAGCTGAAAATGGGCAACCACATGGTATGGGTATAATGACTTTCCCTGATGGAAGAAAATATATTGGTGAATACAAAAATGGGAAAAGACACGGTCTGGGAACAATCTCTTATGTAAAAGGCGAAAGAAAAGGAGAGAAGTATATAGGGGAATTCAAAGAGGGGAAAATGTGGAGTATAAGAAAATATAACGTAGACGGAAAATATGTGGGGGAATACAAGAATGGATTAGTTTGGAACGGTATAGTATACGAAAACGGCAACGTCATAGGAAGGTGGGTGAATGGATTGAAACAGTAGTTCCTGCAAAATAGGCCATATCATCCCCAGTGAGTAACTCCCCACTAAATTCTTCACAGTCAAACAACATCCACAAACAGCCCTGATTCATGATTAACCTTCCAGATTAACTAATTGACAACCCTTAGTATTTGGAGTACCATCCCAAATCGACAGACATCCAAAGGATACATTTCAAAAACCAACCAATGGTGAAACCATCGTATCACCTTTAAATGCCGTGCACTGAAGGATCTGAATACAATGGGGCACTGTGACTTAGCAGTGCATGTCACCAAAATCACTGATGAGTATATGACCTGCCTCTAAAATTGGTCCGGGTTTAGTTTGACAGTCTCTGAGATCCGTGGACCATACAGGGGGAGCACCCTTAGATACATCTTTTTAACCAACAGAAAAGGAAAGAGAAAGAATCATCATGGGAGAAGACACCTTTCGCAGGCCGAGCTGGGACGAATATTTTTTAGGATTGATGGATGAGGTAGGCAAACGAGCAACCTGCGACAGGGGCCGCAGCGGATGCATCGTGGTCCGTGACAAGCAGATCGTCTGTACGGGCTATGTTGGTTCTCCTCCGGGATTTCCCCATTGTGATGAGGAGGGGCATTTGATGAAAGAGGTCGTGGATGAGGATGGCACGTCCCGGATGCATTGTATGAGGACCATTCATGCGGAGCAGAATGCGATCTGTCAGGCCGCTAAGCACGGGATTCCGCTCAAAGGAAGCACCTTGTACTGCAAAATGGAACCCTGCCGCGTCTGCGCGATGCTGATCATCAGCGTGGGCATCACTAAGGTGATTGCCAAAAAAAAATACCATGCAGCTCAAGAAACCCGAGACATGTTCCGGCAGGCCGGCGTAGAATTGGCCGTGGTTGAGGATGAAGTAGAGCAGTATTCTGTTCAGTGAGGTCCTCCCATTTAATAATTCCAACCGATTGCTAATACAGTGAATGTTATATGACTTGATTCATTGATAAAAATTTGTAGATATTTTTAATTTCTATGTGATTAACTTATTGTTTCTCAGGGTTTTGAAAATTACATAAAAACCATCCCTAGTAAAACGCCCAATTCCTGTAAAATTTTCTAAAGAATGTTAGTGTTGGAGAATCCCCCCAAACTATCCAATACCAATAATAAAGATTTTTGATTGAAAGAATAAAATTTAGATCAGATAAAAACTGCAACAAGACAACTTATAAGGAAAATAATCTAAATATTTATGAAAAAGCTTCTTTACGTAGTTTTAGGAAGCATCTTGATTGCTGCTTCGTGTTGTAAACGTGGTCAAAAACCGGAACACAGCCAGAACGGGCGGCCAGAAGACAAGTATGCCTGTACTATAAACTCTGCTGGTTATTGCATTTTTACTGGAACACCCCACACTACAGGACTTAAAAGTGGTACTAACAACATCGTAAATAGTAATGGAAGTGTTCTATTTTCTATGAACGAAGCAGTTGCTGCTAATTCTTCAGGAGAAGTATTGAAGGCTAAAGGGACTCCGGCCCAAGACGGAGACGATATGATAAAGTCGTCACAAACGGAGTTGACGAATGACGAAAAATCCTTTCATAAAGTGATGGCCATCATGTTTCCGATTCGGAATGCACTCATGTACGAAATTGCAGATTTAAATCAATCTCAATGGGATGAGTTAGTCACAGAACTACAGAAAAGGAGTATCAAAGAGACAACCTTCACTGATGGTAGCACACCGAAAGACAACTATTATGGAAGGCAGGGTATTTTTGACTTGGCTAAAACTCCTGGTGGGAGAGATATTCATCATGATGTGATGAAGTTTCTTGAAGAATCTGGACTTTATCTTCTCTGTCATGTGACAAGTGATGAGTTCAATCAAATGCTCAAAGATACTCATCCAGA
>ENA-OREB01001027-OREB01001027.1-marine-metagenome-genome-assembly--contig:-NODE-1027-length-13861-cov-3.863030_pt1 | contig 13861 bp, 7 predicted proteins | sample MGYA00248625_ERZ508552 | MGnify/ENA primary metagenome ERZ508552 (study PRJEB26219, sample SAMN06267888) | marine metagenome | isolation source: Monterey Bay, California, USA | place: USA:Monterey Bay...
TGGATTTTCTTTGATGACGGAACCATGGATTACACCACAGAAGGTTTCGTTTGGGCAGAGGACTACCTGGCCAGCGCTGGCGAGTGTGTCGACGAGACATTGCTCCCTAGCCCGTTTGAAGTCTTCGGTGCCGGTACACATGCCTTTACTGCAACCGCAACCGAAGTCACAGTGAATGGCCTCGGCGCTTTCGTTGGATTCAACAAAGCCTTCAACGGCGGGGAGTTGCCCACTGACGGCACTGGAACGCCTGCCAGCTCCATCACCTATGAAGTGTTCAACTACAGCAACATCAACGGTGAAGAGAAAGTCACCATAACCGTCGACTACGGGGCCAACCCCGGAGAGTCTTACTGGACATTCCGCCTGATCGCCCAATAAGCGCAGGTCCACCACCTATTGAGGAAAGGGAGCCGGTCACGAGACCGGTTCCCTTTTTTCTTGCCCTACATCCTGGATTCGAAAGTGCGTGCCTCCCACATTGCCGGGCAAATGCAGACATGCTACACCCCGGAGTTCAATCTTGAAAGGACACAGGTAACGCCAGATTCAAATCCCTAGACGGGCTGAAAACAGCGCCAAATAAATCCCCCGAAGGGCTGAAAGCAGCCCGAATTGGATAAGCCACCGGGGAGCCTAAGCGGTTATCGCAACGGCTTCAAAAAGCGTCCGGTATTGACCGTGCCGTCCTCGCGGTGAACAAACACCTCGTAAACGCCAGCGGACAGCCCTTGCAACGACAGCGTCTCTTCGATGCTGGCCACATCGAAATAAGTCTTCCCAAAGACCGGACGCCCGAGGGCGTCGTAAATCGACAGCGTCAGGTTCTGGGGGAAAAACACCGAAAAAGCCACTGTGACCTCGCCCGTCTGCACCGGGTTTGGGTACGCGAGCACGGTTTGAAAGGAAGTGAACCCCGGCTCTTCTACTTCGTCCTTGTAATCGAACTCGTACCAATTCAAATTAAACGGTGCTTCTTGGACGGTCACCCGCAAGGTGTAGATGCCAGCATTCAGGTTCACTTCTCGGCTTGTTGTGGACCACGTTTGCCATCCCCCCGTGGCAGGGAGCTGGAAAATACCAAGGCCGGTGACCTGCCCATCGGCATCAATCAGTTCCATGCCCAATGATCCTGCCTCTTCTGAGGCTGTGCGAATGTTCACGTCGTAGTCTCCAGAGTAGCGCACGTTGACTTGGTACTCCATCACGTCGCCCGCGTCTAAGAAGCCCACGTTCTGGCCGCCACCATTGTCGTTGGTCGCCTCCAACTCAACACCCGTTTGCTGGCTAAACTCCTCTGCTTCAATCCAGCCTGGAATGGCAAATCGGAAGTCGAGGTCGTTGTAGACTTCTGCATTGACAAATGCACTGAGGTCTCCTCCACCCGGCTCCATGACGGCACTGCCATTGTATGACAAGGTCAGCTCCATCGTGGCATCCATCCCTTCTTGGACATCCAAAATGATGACCCGTTCAGCCTCAGGGTCAGCCTGCATGGCCAACAGTGTCAGCGGCGATCCGTCGGCATACAAGGTGAACTCATCGGCAGCATTCAGCAGCGGCAACTGAAGGGGCTTGTTCAGTGTCACCGCCACGCTTTGTGGGCCCACGGTCTTGGCATTGACCAACGAGAGGTCTACTTCCGCAGCAAGCGTACCGGTGAAAGAAAAGTCAAAATGACTCACTTCGAAACCCCCTTCGTCCGCCCAGAATATCAACCCTGCGGGGCCCTCCTCCAGATAGACGTCTTCGACCGTAACCGTCTGCCATCCACCAGGAATTCCCGTCAAGGGCAACTCCACATAGTTTGAGACGTCGCCACCATCGGTTTCAAAGTGCACCATCCCCGGAGTATCCCCCACAGAAATGCGCATACGGATGTCGTACATGCCGCCAGATTGAACATCCACGGTGTATTTCATCCACTCATCGGTGGCCAGCCAGCTCACCTTGTATCCGTTGCTGTGCACTGGATCTGTGGCAAAAGTGATGTCGACACCATCGTTTCGGTATTGCCACCCCGAATTCCATTCCGTGTAATTCCCTGAGCTCACATGGTAGTTCGCAACTTGAATGTCACCATATGCCACCCCTGCTGTACCCATGTCGAAATCCGTGGCATGAACAATGCCTGGAACCTGCTGATCGGCGTCAAAAGGAACCGAGGTGTCCGATTGGACTTGGCGGAACATCGCGTCCACCACATTAAGCTGTTTGACGCAGTGCTGGAACTTGAGCTTGTCGGCCAAGTCCATGAGTGCATCGGTCGCAAACTCAGCAGTGGGCTGCGCCGCGTTACCGCTCCAATAATCCAGCAAAACTTGATACTCGGGGCTCTTCTCAATGGACAAAGGCGCCGAAATACTGGCCACCTTCTTCAAAGGCCACCAAGCCCAACCAATCTGCAAGTCCTCGAGCAGGTGAATGGCGTCCCGGAACCACACATTGGAATTCTCTCCGCTCTCCCCGAGGTACAACGGCACATTGTAAGCGCTGCGGATGCTGGTGGCAAAGTTCATGGAACCTTCGTCGTTGTAGCTCCAGTATTTGTGAGGTGAGTAAACCAACTGATCGTCCCATGGCGGCGTCAAGCCAGAAAAATCATTGGCCCACCAATTGCCTTCAATAAAAATGATATGATCGGGGTCTACTGAGCGAATGCTGTCCGTGCACTGCACATAGAGGTTGCGCAAGGCTGTGCCGCCTGGTAAATCCCAGTTGGGTTCGTTGAGGAGGTCATAACCCGCAATCCAATCCTCGTCCACATAGTGCTCTGCCAAGCGCTTCCACAAGGCGGCCATTTTGTTTTGGTTCTCCACACTTTCCCAAAGAGAGGGCTTGGTGGGATCGTAGTCCGAAATGGCCGCATCATAGCCTTGACCACCAGGAGCGCCATGCAAATCCAAGACCACATACATCTCATTCTGCTTGCACCATGACACCAGACTGTCACTCAATTCAAATCCAAGGTCCAGCCAAGTGTTCTCCCCAGCAACGGGCTCCTCCTCAATGGGCAGGGTAAACAAGTTGTAGTGCATCGGCAACCGCACGGAATTGAATCCCCATGCCTTCATGGCATCGATGTCGGCTTTGGTGACGTGATTTTGGAGCCATGCGGTGTAAAATTCAGCAGTCGCATCTTCACCAATCAGCTGCTCAATTTTGTTGCGGATTTCGAACTGGGCATTGGCAAACCCCGCAGTTTGTAACATGTAGCCTTCTTGGAGCATCCATCCTCCAAGGCCCATCCCCCTCAACAGCACAGGGTCTCCAGCCTCGTTCACTACCAGTGAACCCTCCGTTGAAAGCCTATGCTGTCCCATCAAGGTCAGGGGCAACATCAATGCGCAGCACAAACCTGCAAGCACAATCGGTCTCGGGGTTCTCCAGAATTTCACCATGTTTCAAAAATAACAAGTCAGACCACGTTAGTGTCATTTAGACACTCCATGTTGCCTGTCGGGAATACAGACGCAATTTCCAAGGGGACAAACCATCTAAAATCCAATTCCGCCGGCAATTCCGGACTCTATCTTTGAAGGGAAGCAGGTCAAGAAAAATGAAATCACCACTCCCCTATCTCGCCATCGCAGCCTTGATGTGGTGCGTAGGATGCAAACAAGATGAAGCCCCTGTGGTTGTCCCCGAAATCCAATTCCCGATTGACATCAGCGGTTTGGAAACGGAGGAAAACAGGTTCTTCGAATTCCCATTGGTCTTGAACCAATCCACGACCCGGGACATCACAGTTTACTTCGAAACCAGGCCTTTGACCGCAGAAGAAGACAGCGACTACATCCCAGTACAGGATTCACTCATCGTATCTGCAGGAACCGCCTCCGCCTCAATTATTGTGGAAATCGTGGTCGATGAATTCACAGAAGAGGACGAACAGTTTAGGTTGGTCATCACCGGCACAAGCGGTGCTTTTCTAGTGGGTGGGGTTCAAGAAGCCATTGGCACCATCCTCAACGACGACACCCTCATTGGCGTCGACAACACCGGATATGTGTCGGCCGACAGCTATCCGGGAAAGGCCCTCGCATGGTCAGACGAATTCGACGGGGACGTCATCGATTTACAAAATTGGACCTACGACCTTGGCGCGAGCGGATGGGGCAACCAAGAACTTCAGAACTACACCTCCAACAGCGAGAACTCCTATGTCTCCAGCGGCAAGCTTTTCATTGTCGCCAAACAAGAAGGAGTCCATTACACATCCGCTCGAATGAAGTCCATCGGACTCCAAGAATTCCAGCACGGCCGCATCGATGTGCGCGCCATACTCCCTTATGGACAAGGCATTTGGCCTGCCATCTGGATGCTGGGCGCCAATTTCCCGTCATCGGGTTGGCCCGCCTGTGGTGAAATCGACATCATGGAGCTGGTTGGCTCTTCTCCCAGCACCGTCCATGGCACCATCCACTTTGGCGCTGACTGGAACCAGCACAACTATGTGGGACAGGGAACCAGCCTCCCCTCTGGACAGACTTTTGCCGACGAATTTCATGTGTTCTCCATCGAATGGGACGAAAGCGGAATCACCTGGCTCATCGATGACCAACCCTATTATTCGGTCACATCAACGGTCACGGGCAGCCAGCCCTATCCTTTTGACAATCCCTTCTTCTTCATTCTGAACGTAGCGGTAGGCGGACAGTGGCCGGGCTACCCCGATACCACCACCACCTTCCCACAATTCATGGCCATCGACTACGTCCGGGTCTTTCAATAAACCGAACGGCTCTTTTCCACTGCGATGACCTGTCCGTTGTAAGCGTGCCAGAAAACGGGCGTACAACGGATTGCTGTGCCCACTTCTCGAATGCCCTTTTAGCTCCCCATGTGCGCCCCGTCACAGAACGGCGGGTTCTTTGTCTTTTTGCAAGTGCACATCGCGGCCTTGCCATCTTCTTTGGCTTCAAACACCTGAGGCACAAACTCGGAACCTCCATGGGCGCCATTGCACCACGGTTGGTTGGCCGACATTCCACAAGAACACCATGCATAGGTGGTGCCCTTGATCAGGTCTTGGATGATGGGACGGTCCCCCGCTGACTTTGGCTTATCCATGGCGTTACGATTTTGCTTCAAGGTGCACCGTAAAAGTCATCTCATCCAAAATGGCATCATCGCCGAGGTTGTCAAAGAAGGAACCCGAACCATAGCGCACATCAAATTGTGCCCGATCAATCACAAGCTCAGCATCGTATGCCTGACCATTGCGGCTGACATCGAACGAAACCTGCTTTGAAACACCCTTGATGGTCAATGTAGCCTTTGCGGTTGACTGGCCATCTACAAAAGGCGTTGCGGACGCAATGACCAAGGATGCGTTGGGGTAGGTTCCCACAGAGAAGAAATCATCTGACTTCAAATGCCCCATCAGCTTATTGCCCATCCCTTCTGGCAAATCCGCATTGGTCATGGTGGTCATGTCTATGGTAAACTGCCCCCCTGTGATGTTGCCGGATCGAAGCTCCAGCGCACCACTTTTTAGTGCAACGTGGCCATTGTGCAATTTGCCCGTGATGTTGCCCCCCTCCCATTGGATGCTCGAGTTGGCAGTATTGATCTCGACCGATTGGCCCAATGCGGTGCCTCCCATCATCGCGATGGCAGAAAGAATGAGGATGTTGTTTTTCATGGCAGAAACTTTGATGGCTACAAAGCTCTACTGGGTTCTGTAGGTACAGGTGAACCTCGATTAACTTCTGTCGGGCATCACACGGTCCCTTCTGAGCTTGCTCAAAGCCTGAGGGGTGATCCCGAGATAAGAAGCAATCAACTTTTGAGAAATGCGTTCCGCCAACTCCGGATAAGTCTCAAGAAAATACTCGTACCGCTCCAGTGCACTGGTGCTCATCATCATAAGAACACGTTGTTGCATGGCTCCAGCCCGCCTGTGCATCATTTTGAACCGATTGTCAGATTTCACCTGGTGCTCCTCTTTTGAGGCGCCAACAGGGAAAACGTACACCTCGCTGTTTTCCAAAGCCTCAATGACCAAATGGCTTTCCTTGCCAAAACCCGTTGCATAGAGGTCGGCAATCACCCATCCCTCAGGCGCAAATAAAAAGGTGTGCTCCTTGCCCAGCTTGTCTATAAAGTAAGACCGCAACAACCCCTTCACCACCTGATACGCATACACTTTGCGCACACCCGCATCCTGCAACACCTCCCCTTTTTGCACTGTGACCAACTCCATGTCACGAAATAAGAAAAGAATCCAATGGAAGCAACACGGCCTGGCCTGACTTAATTTTCAGGCATGGAAGCAGGGCAAAGAGTGGCGGTGATTGGTGGCGGCGCAGCGGGATTTTTTGCCGCCCTATCGGCAGCCAAACACCATCCCAATGCAGAGGTGACCCTGTTTGAAAAGTCCAACAAACTGCTCGCCAAGGTCAAGGTCTCAGGCGGAGGACGTTGCAATGTGACCCACGCTTGCTTCTCACCTTCCGCGCTCTCCAAAGGGTATCCCCGCGGAGGGAAACAACTCAAAAAAGCGTTCTCCTCCTTTCACGCCCAACACACTGTTGATTGGTTCACGGACCGCGGGGTGCCGCTGAAGACCGAGGAAGATGGCCGCATGTTTCCCGCCGCCAATACTTCTCAAGCCATCATTGACTGCCTCATGCAAGAGGCCCAGTCTGCAGGCGTGCGCATCCGCATGTCTTCTCCCATTACAGAAATCAAAGCGCCAGAATCAAAGCAGGACTGTTTTGATCTGCATGGAGACAGGTTCGACCAGATCATCATTGCTACCGGTGGCAGCCCCAAACCCACAGGATTTGATTGGCTCCGGGGTTTGGGCCATTCCATCAGTGAACCCGTGCCTTCGCTGTTCACCTTCAACATGCCCGGTGAATCCGTCACAGAGCGCATGGGCTTGGTCGTTCAAAACGCCATCGTTCGGATTCAGGGCACCAAGTTGTCCCACCAAGGGCCAGTCCTCATCACACATTGGGGCATGAGCGGCCCAGCGGTACTGAAGCTTTCTGCATGGGGCGCGCGCGAATTGGAGCAACGGGGCTACAGCTTTGCCATCCAAGTCAACTGGGTCGGCCTTCCCAACGAGGAAGAGGTGTCCGCTATCATGGAAACGGCATCCTCTGAAGCCCGTAAAAAGAAGCTGGCCAATGCTTGCCCCTTTGACCTGCCAAAGAACTTCTGGCAATACCTGCTCGAGAAGTCGGGCCTCGATGCCAACAGCCCTTGGATGGAACTGGGCAAAAAAGGCCGGAACAAACTGGTCAACACCCTGCTCAACGACACCTACACCGTCAGGGGCAAAACCACCTTTAAAGAGGAGTTTGTGACCTGTGGAGGTGTGACCTTGGGAGAGGTCGACTTCAAAACCATGCAAAGCCGGGTGGTTCCCGGCATCTACTTCGCGGGAGAAGTACTCGACGTTGATGGCATCACAGGCGGGTTCAACTTTCAAGCGGCTTGGACCACCGGCTTTGTGGCCGGTCAGCTCAACAACTAGCGCATCTACCTCAGTCCACCACGAGGTTCAGCGAAGACCGAAAATCTGCGCCCTGTAGTCGAATCACATACAAGCCGGCAGGCATCCGCAAGCGGGGAAGAACAATGGGGGCGCCATTGTGTATCACCCCCTCCCAAAGCCGTTGGCCATTGATGTCGAACAACCCCATGTCTGCTGGGCCAGGCAATCCCTCGATCCGCACCTCATCCTGGGCGGGGTTGGGAATAAGCTGAATGTCCAGCAACTCCGCCTGAGCCACTCCTGCAGGACCTGCCAATTCGCCAAAAGCCTGGATCTCCCAAAGGGAATGCCCCCATGCGGTACCCCGCTGCAAGCCTACCACACGGATGTAACGCGCATCGACCTCGGGGTAGAAGGTGTCGTTTCCGCCGTCGCCTGCAAGTTCATGCACCAGCGTGGTCCAATCGCTGCCGTCAATGGAAACCTCAAGCTTGTATTCTGAACTGTATGCCGTTTCCCAAGCCAGCACAACCGTCTCCAAGGTGTAGACATTGAGCAGGTCGACCGAAATGGTCTGAGGGTCGTAGAAATCCGAGCTCCAGCGCGTGGAGAAATCGCCATCCACAGCCATTGAAGCCCCCAAATCGTCCGCCTCTTGGGACGTTGCAGTGGCGGGCTTGAGGTAACACAGGTTGGGCACGACATCCACATCGGGATCCAGCACGTCCACGGTGTGCGTGAAAGTGTTGTTGTCCTCCATCAATTCCTCCCAATCCCCTTGGCCGTCAACTTGAGCGGTGACCGTCAGGTCTTGGATGCCTTGAACCGTGTAACCCGAGGCACTGGCGCACTGCAGCGTAGCTCCACCAATCCACAGCGTATCCATCAACGTTTCGGTCGCTGCCACTTCGATGCCATCTACCAAAAAGGACATGCCCAGCGGCTCATCGGCTGTGACCGTCGATGTTCCTTGGTTTTTGACCAGTGCACACAACATCAGACTGTCGCCTGGAAGGGGATAACGCGGATAAGTGAAAATGCGGGTGATTTCAAAATCCGGCGCAGGGGTGCCCGCCGTGATCTCAAAGGAAATAGGGTCACTCAAGTCCACAGAATTTGCGCCCACACGAAGCGCATAAGCCCCCAACGCCACCTCATAACGGTCCAAGGCCTCGTCGAAATAGTACAACTCATTGGCCCCTAAAGTGAAGGTAACCGTCTCGACACCTCCTGGCTCGAGGTACACCTTCTGGAATCCTTTGAGCTCCTTTTTGGGCATCCACACTGGCGCCGCTGTGTTTTCCAAGTACAGCTGCACCACTTCTGCTCCCCCTACGCTGCCTGTATTGGCGACTTGAACCGTTGCCGTGATGGGAGCGCCTGCTGCATAAGTCGTCGCATCCAATTGAAAGTCGGAAATGCTGAATTCCGTGTAGCTCAATCCGAAGCCAAAAGGATACTGGGGCGTCACCTCCATCTCATCATAGAACCGGTATCCACCATTGTAATCGTCCGAAAAATCATCGTTCCATTCTGGCATTTGCGCATCGTCCACCGGCATGGTCACCGGAAGCTTTCCGCTGGGGTTCACATCGCCGTAGATCACATCTGCAATGGCATTGCCCCCTTCCATTCCAGGATAGAAGGCATAGAGAAATCCTTTGATTCCGGCCAACGCGTTTGGAACCGCGCAAATGCCCCCACTCTTCAACACCACGACCACATTGGGATTCACTTCGGCCAATTCTTGGATGAGCTGCTGCTGTTGGCCTGGCAATTCCACGGAGTCATTGGTCCTGTCAACCGGACCACTCCCATAATTCTCACCTTCTTGGGTCTGGTCCAGACCGCCCACAAAAATCACCACATCGGCGGCCATTGCGGCAGCACGGGCTGCAGCGAAACCAGAGGTGTCGGCAGAATTGATGTCGCATCCCTGTGCATAACCGACCTGGGCTGCAGGAACCTTGTTGAGCACCCCTTGCAAGGGCGCAACCGAATAAGGCGAATCCACCCAACTGCTCCCAAATCCGTCCAACTGGGCTACCGCAGCACTGGGCCCCACAATGGCCACCGAAGCGGCCGTCGACAGCGGCAAAATGCCGTCCTCGTTCTTGAGCAATACAATGGACTCGCGGCCGGCATCGAGGCACAGCGCCTGGTGTTCCGGTGTATTGGCGTCGGTGATGGGATTTCCAAGCGGCATGTTGTCCATCATGCCCGTGAGGTATTTCACACGCAACACCCTGCGAACCGCACGGTCCAAATCGGCATCTGTGATTGAACCATTGATGTAATCGTTGGTGAGCTGCTGCTCATAGGCCGATATGTCCACGTCCATCTCCAAATCACACCCCGACTTGAGGGCCTTGCTGGCATCCCAAATCGAGCCCCAATCAGAAACAACATAAAACGGAAAGCCCCAGCGGTCCTTGAGGATGCCATTGAGCAGGTTCTGGTTTTCCGCTGACTTGTGGCCATTGACAAGGTTGTAAGCATTCATCACCGACATGGCCCCCGCATCCTGCATGACCCGTCTAAAATTGTAACCGTAGTGTTCCATCAATTGACGCTGGCTCATGATGTGGTTCACATTGTGTCGGTTTTCTTGTTTGTTGACTCCGTTGAAGTGCTTGATGGTCGCGATCACAGGCAGGGTCTGAATGCCCTTGACCACTTCGACATTTAAATGGGCTATTAGAAATGGATCTTCCCCCCCTGTCTCGGGGCTCCGACCATTGCGAGGGTCTCGGCACAAATCAAGGGCCGGACCCAATTGCTGGTGTTTGCCATAAGCGTGGAATTCTACCCCCATCGCACGGCCCACTTCAAATGCCAAGTCGCGGTTCCAAGAAGCCGCTATGCCCAAGCCCACGGGAAACGAAGTCGCCGGCGAAAACCGCACACCGTGGGGACCGTCCGACATCGTAAAACCAGGTATCGGTGGCGTGATGTTGTCTTCAGTCGTCCAAAATGAATTGCGGTGGATTTGCGCAATTTTCTGTGACCACGACATCGCATCTATTTGTTGCTGAATCAGGTCCTCCAGCGGGTTCCCCTCTGTGGCCGAAACCGCCACGCAGACTTCGCCAAATTCAGAGAGCAACATGAGCATGTCTCCCACTCCGACCATGCCATCGCCGTTGTGGTCTGGACAGGCCGAGGCCACAGCTTCAAAGGCACACGAACCGTTGTCCCATTGGGCCGAAGGGTCGAAGTTTTGGGCCTGCTCATAGGTGCAACCTCCTAAACCTGAACCGGCACACAGTTCCTCTGGAGAGGACGGGTTGGCCAGGGGGTTGTAATTCATGGCAAAGGGGTCTGCACACCCCAAACACCGCCCGCAAGCATTGAAGCACACCACTTCCAAGGCGGTGTCATCGGTGACCGATGCCGAACGGATGCCTGCAGCGCCACAATTGTCGGGGACGGCTTCCCAAGCGGTACCCAAAGCACCCGCTGGGGTGCCAAACCGATAACTAAATGACGCATTGCCTGTCACGGAAACTGCAGCCTCCTTGGCGCCCCATGGGCCAGACACCATCGCATGAACAGCCCCTTCTACTTCGACGACAGCTTCCATGGCTGCATCGGGCATTTCCACCCGAAACAACACTTCGTGCTCCGCTGCAACCATTGCAAATGGCAACAATGCTGAGCATTGAATCGCCAAAAGAAGAGCGCACAAGCGCAGATTAAACCCAAAAAACAGGTGCAAGCAAGACGTCATTTTCAAAACTAAACAGGAATCCAATGCCTTGAGGCAGTCAAATCCACCCCTAACCCATTCAAAAAAGCGAAATTGCAACCAACCTTCTGGCCTTTGACCACGTTCCTTTATTGATGTCCCGCGGATTTCTTACTTCCTTCTCCCTGGCCCTCTTGTTGATGGTCTGTTGGAGCAGTCAAGGCCATGCGCAGGTCGTAGAGGACTTTGAAATCCGCTACCAGGCGCAGCAAAATGGTGGAATCCAATTTCTGACCAACACCACCATGTACTGTGGCACTGGATCGTCGTGCACCGCAGCCCAGCAGGCCATGCCCATCACAGGTTGGCCCCAAGACAACAACAATGGGCACAGCATGGAGTATTTCGACGGTGACAACGACCCGGATACCTGGTGCTCCTCCTCGGACAGCTTGGCACTCGGTCCCTGTGCCGACATCAGTTTTGCGGGTCTTTACTGGGCCGGGCGGCTTGGAAATGGCTTTGTCCCCAACGCAGACTTGCGCGACCAAGTCAAAATCCGCGCCAGTGAAGCCGACCCCTACATCGATGTCTTTGCAGAGGAAGAAATCGAATTCAATGCTTCGCAAGTCGACAACTACTGCTGCTATGCCGACGTCACCGACTGGGTGGCGGCCAATCCCATCAATGCGAGGTACACGGTAGCCAATGTGGTCTCACGCCAAGCATCTTCATGTTGGGGAGGATGGGTGCTGGTGATCGTGTACGAGGACGCCCTCGCCCCCATGAGAAACCTCACCCTCTTTGATGGGCTGGCGATGATCACAGGCTCGGGTGGAGGCAACAACAGTGCGGTGGACGTTCCCATTTCCGGGTTCTTGACCCCTCCCATAGGACCGGTAGACCTGCAATTGGGCGTGGTGGCCTTTGACGGAGATCGTGGAGAAGATGGAGACCAATTGGGATTCAATGGCACCGGAAATGTGGAGTACATCTCCGATGCTACCCATGATGTGAACAACGCCTTCAACAGCACACACAGCACAGACGGAACGATCAACCCTTGGCGCCAACCTGCCTTCAACAACACTTTGGGGCATGACGCCAATGTGTTCGTTCCGGACAACAGCAACTTCGAATTCCTCCCCAACAACGCCACGGACGCGTCAATTCGGGTCACAACCGGTGGCGAATCCATCACCGTACAGGTGATCACATCGGTCATCGATGTCTACGAACCCGACCTGAGGGCCACCGTCTTTATCGAAGACCTCAATGGAGGAATGGCAGAACCCGGGGATATACTGGAGTACACGGTGGCAGGGAAAAATCTGGGATCGGATGCGGCTTCTGGCGTCTACATCACAGAGACCCTCGACCTCAGGACAGATTTTGTCTCCGGCAGTTTGGAATGGATTTCAGGACCACTCACAGGCCCCATGACCGACAACGAAGGGGACGATCCCGGAGAATTTGTAGCAGCAGATCAAATGGTGAGGGTCCGCGCAGGGGCTGGAGCCAACGCAACCAATGGTGGAACACTGGACAACGACCCCTTGGGCATGGACAGCATCGCGTTCAGGTTTCAAGTACAGTTGACCGACGATTGTCTGCTGCTCCAATGCGACGGCACACTCACAGGATCGGCCAACATCTATGGAGAGGGCAACATCTCGGGCAACGCCCAATCCAATGACGGAGCCAGCGGGCTCGTAGACGCCAACGGCTGTCCGGTGGAAGGCGTCACTGTACTCGACGTTCAGACCGGGGTGTGCCCTCCTGTTGCCATCGAACCCTCGGGGACAACATGCTTGGGGGACGATGTAACGTTGACCGTCCCTCAATTCTCCAACAACCCTTTGGCCGAATCACTGGCCAACTACACTTGGTCGGGGCCCGATGGCTATATGGGAGAAACGGCCACTGCCTTCATCGCCGACGCCGCCCAAATCAACGCCGGCGTGTACAACCTCGAAGTCACCTTTTCAGGGCTTGAATGCTTGCTGTCTTCGGCAGCCTATACGCTCAACGTGCATGTCCCAGCCCCAGACTTTGATCCCCCAGAGTCCCAATGCCTCGAAGACAACGCGTTCAACTTTGCAGGTGAAGGGGCCGCTTTTGCAGGCGCCACTTACATGTGGACTTTCCAGAACGGAACACCGAGCATTTCTACAGGCGCCTTCATTGACAGCATACAGTTCAATACCGGCGGCTGGCATACGGTAGGGCTGACCTTAGAAGAAATCGGCTGCACAGCCAATGTCACGGACTCCATATTCGTAGAGCTCCCACCAGTCTTGACCCCCTTTCCAATCGAAATCTGGCCAGACACCGGTTGCGTCCCCCTTATCGTCAACTTTGCCGATCCAACACCCGCCATGCCGTTGGACTACAGCTGGGTTTTTGGCGATGGGACTTCCAGCCCCACTGACGCGCCTTCGCATGAATACGAACAAGTCGGAACTTATGGCATCACCGTTTCAGCAGTTTCATTGGGCAATTGTCCGGGATACATCAGCTTCGACGTGGCCGATGCCGTCACCGTGCTGCCCAACCCAGAAGCGGGCTTTGAAGTCAACCCCACAACGGTCGAGCTCCTTGAGCCAGTGGTCAACCTGACATCGCTCACCAGCACTGCCAATGCCGTGAGCTATTGGATGAGCGACGGCGGAAGCCTGGGCACGCCCGACGGGGCATACATATTCAATAATGGGGGCAACTTC
>ENA-OREB01001029-OREB01001029.1-marine-metagenome-genome-assembly--contig:-NODE-1029-length-13848-cov-3.262871_pt1 | contig 13848 bp, 10 predicted proteins | sample MGYA00248625_ERZ508552 | MGnify/ENA primary metagenome ERZ508552 (study PRJEB26219, sample SAMN06267888) | marine metagenome | isolation source: Monterey Bay, California, USA | place: USA:Monterey Bay...
TATGCCCACTCTCGTAACTATTTCAACTATTACAACACCAATCAATGCGGTCACCCGGATTCATTGACAAAGACTTCGATTCGATGGCAAAGCGGTCAGAATCACATTGCTCCGATCCGGCAGAGTCATTGCTTGTCAAATCTGACGTACCGCCTACAGGCTCACAAGTACGGTCTCAACTGTGGCAACTGCGGCGATAACGATTGCGGTGGGCAGTGCGGTCGATCGAAAAAGTTTTTCAATCACGGCAAAATGGGATGTCGAAGCAACGAGTGTGGTCAAAAAAGTTCCTGCGACAGCGGTTGCTCAGCAAATTTGAGCGATCTAACGCTAAATCGATAGGCCGATTTTCAGTTCACGCAAAACCGTTTGATAGACGGTTATCCTCAATCAATACGGTTACCTGGGGTCAATCCAATGAAAAAAATTAGTTTTATTATCGGCGTCGTAATGGTTGCGATGCTCGTCTCGATGGCAGCAGAAGCGAATGCTCAGTCGCGGTTTCATTCACGCATGTCAAAAGGTGCGTTAGGAAATCGGGTGCCCGTCTACACCACTGCTGATGCAGATGGGATGACAATGAACGGTTACCAAGGTCGAGTCAACATGGCGCGTTCACTTAAGATGGCGTCCCACAATTCGTATTCGCCTGCTCCGTTTTACACCTACAGTAATCGTGGGCTGAACGCTGGTCGTCTGCATCACCAAAATCAGACCGAAGCTGCACAGTCTCCGTGGCATGGTGAGTACATGGGATGGCAGTGGCGTCAGCCAACGGCTTTGATCGTGCCTCCGACTGCGAGCTATCAGACCAGTTATGGCTGGGGAGTTGGTCAGACTAAGAGCACTCCAATCGTTCATCAGTTTGGCCGTCAGAGCGTGCCAACTAGTGGTGCTGGTGCTGCGTCTTACAAAAAGACGCCTTACTGGCCCAATAGCACAGAGCAATTTGGAATCTACCCAGTACGTGCTCCTTGGTAGTCGAAAAGAGACGGTTGACATCGTTTTGACGACGATCGTTCCAAAGCCCGAAGCGACGGTTAGCCCCGTTTCCTCGGGCTTTTTTAATGTTTTGACCGATAATTACGAATGGCCTGAAATCTGCAAATAGGTACCCTTGTTAGGTTTTAATCAAGGGAGTCCAAATCATGTTTCTATTTCCAATCTTGTTAGCCATCGGAAGCATTATCACGATCCCATTCGCCGTGACGGTTTGTTGCCCCGTAAAGGAAAGTCGCTGCATTTAAGGAAGTCAGGCAATCAACTAAACGGCTGAATCAATATGCTTTGCTGCAAGAGTGCGGTTCGACGCGCCGACGAGTTAATTGCCAGTTAAGTGAAACTACGGACGTCAATTTATTTCTGCGTGCTTTCGAGCAGTAGCGACTCAAATTGCGGTTTTCGTTTCGATTGGTTCCAGCCCGGCGGGATCGCCTTCATGTATTTCAACAGTTTGGCTGCGCCTTCGCGATCGCCCGATTTCAATAGCAAGCGTGCCACTTGGTACTTGGCTTCATACCAATTCGGGGTGTTCTTTTTCAAGCGAGTTGCGATCTGCCGCCATTTTTTGAGCGGGATCTCGGGGCTGGATTTTTCCAGCTCTCCGGTCAGTGCTCGCGCTAGTTGCATTTGGATTTCTGCAGTTCTAGGATACTTTTGCTCCAACTCAGTGAGCGTTTGCGATGCTTCTGAGTATTGTTTCAGTGCGATTAAAACCGCTGCTTGTTTAAGTCTCCAATTGGCTTTTAGTTTTGCATTGTCAGTTTGCTGAATTTCTGGCAACTCAAGTACTGTGTTGATGATCGCGAGTTTAACGGTGTGAAGATTTTGGTTCGCCGTTGCTTCTGCAGGAGTGGAATTTAAAAGCTGTTCACACTGCTGCAGCGTTTCCAAATTATCTCCGATGGCAGCGACGCGTTGATTGGCCGTTTGAGGGTCGGATTCCGCATAGAGGGCAACCAACAACGCGTTGGCCAAGGCGGAGTCGCCCGTGCTGTCGCCTGTTGCAATTTTTGCGATTTTTTCTCGGTTGTTCATCAGCAACTGCTGTGAGCCAAATTGCCAATCAATTTCGCATTGCGCCAATTCGAGTTTGGTTCGCAGTGTCGTATCAGGAGGCAGTGCCTCTGCCCGTGAAGAGAGTTGGGATATTATTTTTTTACACTTCTGAGGCGTTGTGGCATTGGAAAGCTTTAAAGTCTGGCGAGCGCAAGTAATGCCCTGATCGATGGCCAGATTTAACTGAGGGTACGCATTGGTAACTGCTAGATAAAGCTCGAGTCCACGTTCCCAATCGCCAAGATTAATACGTTCTTGTGCCAACCAGATTCTAGCTTGGTTTGAACTGGCGGCCGTCGGCCATTGTTGGAGGTGTTGAATGAGTAGCGTTTGAAATGGTGGACGCGATTCGGGATCTTTGGCTGAAATGGATTTGGCGTAATTCCAGCAACCGATCAGATGCGCTGCCGAGGCGACAGGTTCAGCGGCATATTCCATAGCGTTGGTGGTTAGTCGGTCTGCTGCCAGTCTGTGTTTTCCCTGATTTTCAAGGATTTTGGCGAGGCGAATTTGCAAGCTCAAAACTGTTTTTGAATTGGCTTGAGATTTTGCTAAATCTGACGCCCGTTGGAGCGCATTTAATGCGTCGTCCCATTCTTTTTTACGTTCTGCCTCTGTTGCCAATCGAATTAATAATTCGAGTTCAATACTGTTGGGTTGATTGGTGACATTGGGGGGGGACTGAGAGGTTCCAGTTGAATCATTTCCGGTTGAATTGATTCCTGTGGCTGCTGCTGGAACTCCCACTGTATTAATGAGGATCAGTTCTGCACGTCGGCCCCAGTAAGGCCCGTGTTCACGTTTAATTGATTGAGATCGATTGAACGCGAGTGAGATCCAGTTTTGTTTTTTTTGTTTGTCCGTCGTGCTGGCTGACAGGTCGACTGCGAGTTCAAGTAAAGCGAGCTCTAGATCCGGGGTAAGCGGTCGAAATTTTTCAAGCTTTTCGAAGGTTGATTTTGAATAGGTTCTGTCACCTATGGCGATGGCATTAAGAATTGTTTGCTCGGCAAGTCTCTGTTTGATTGATAAGGGAGCTTTGTATTTTTCCAGCGACTGGGCAAGTGTGCGAGCGCGGTCGGGCGTATTAAGAAGGCGGTAGCACTCAATTTGCCCCAGTTTTGTATTCCACCAAAGCATTTGCCCCTCGGAGGTCAAACGTTGGACTTCAATTAATTTTTCAGATACTCCGTCGAGTGCGTCGATGCGATTGAGGCGGTCATCGGGCAGATAAAGCTGGGCTCGAATTAAATTGCATTGAGCTAGTTGGTACTGAATGTTGTTTTTTAGATTTAGCAACTGATCGACCGCTAATTCATCTGAGTCGAGGGTTCGACCTTGTTGCTCCGGTATTTTGTTTGAAATATCTCGCTGTAAATCATTGAGACTGGTTCGGGCTATTTTGATTTCGTTCAGTGCCTGGGTGCGTGCGGACTCGTCGGCCATTTGAGATTCGATTTCTCGACTTAACATTTGACCATGGGCTAAATGGCTCAACGCTTGCTGGACCTGAACCAGAATCTTTCTAGGATGATCAGTTTCGGTGCTTAGGAAATCTGCCGACGTCGATTCAACTTTTTTCCATGCCTCGGCTCGTTTAGTCGGAGGCGAAAGGAGCGCCTGCATTGTTTGGGTTTTCATTAATTCAATGATCAACCCAACTTCGCTGGTCGGATCGAGGTCTGGTTTCTTGAGTTGTTCTCGACAGTAGAACTCTGCGGTTGCAAATAGTCGACGCTGGCGAAGACCCTCGACAAGGGCGGATGCGTCCTGACGTTGAACGGCAGGGTCATCGGCTTGGCTAAAGCCAGAAACGGGACTGAACAGTATCAGTGTCAGCCCCAGCAGCCATCGCCTAATTTGTGATTTGTTGATCACAGTGTTCATTGCCCCCCCTGAGGGTTAACTGCAAAGGAAACCTCGGAGAATCCAGAGAGTTTGGCCGTATCATAGGCACCAATCACAATTCCCAAAGGGACAACAGGATCAGGGTGAAGAACCACAATTGCTTCGGCTTGTATATCGGCGATCGTTGTCAACTGCGTTTTCACTTCTTCGACAGAACCAAAAAGTTGATCGTTGATTTTCCAGATTGGGGCTTGGCCATCCCAGGCGATACGCACAACGATGTCATCGAAATCTTTTGGTTCCGGCGGTTCCAGTTGGTTGATTGGATCGGAACCAGAGAGTTCTGACATGTTACTGGGAAGAATCTGTTCAATCAGCTGAAAGCTGGCGGTCCAGACAAAGAACACCAACAGTAAAAATACTACGTCGATCATGGGAGTCATCGCTTCATCAATATCGATGTCGCTTCCTCGGCGAATGAACGGGCTGGAGCGTTTCATTGGCTCTCCTCCCGATAAACCGCATAAGTAACTTTCCAGATTTTTGCCGCGGTGCACGCAAGCATGATGGGCTCGACAGTAGAGTAGGGTGCTTCGCGACTTCCGCGAATCCGAACTTCAATGTTCTCGCCTTCTTTGTCTCGAGCCTCCGTAAATCGAGCTTTGAGTTGTTGCTGAGAAATGGGTCTTCCGGCTAACCATAGCGTTCCATCGGATTTCACATTGACGGTCAGTCGCGGCGTTTCGAGGTCAATGTCATCTTGGCCTGAACTTGCCTGCGGTAGGGTAAGTTCCATTTGCGATTCTTGTCTCGCCAAGTGACTGCTGACGAGAAAGAAGATAATCAACAAGAACACAACATCAATCATCGGTGTGATGTTGAAGCCATACTTGCGATTCGACTTGTGTTGTGGGATTTGCATAAATGAGCGAGAGGATGATTGCGAGCGGATTGAAGCTGGCGGTTGCGGCAGGCTATTTTTTGCTGGCTCGCCTTCGAAGTGGCGTGAAAACATGTTGAGCAATGTAGGCTGCTTCGGCGACAAATTGATCAATCCGGTTTCGGAAAATAGCAAATGCACCAATCGAAGGAATCGCCACAATCAACCCACCAACGGTGGTGACGAGTGCTTGGTAAATACCTTCTGCCAATTGCGGCGCGCTGGCTGTTCCTTGCGTCGTCGCAACATTCTGGAATGCTATTATCATTCCAATCACGGTTCCGAGGAGCCCGACCATCGGTGCAATGTTTCCAATCACGGAGAGATATTCGATTTTTCGAAAGAGCCTTGCTGATTGTTCTGCCAGTGCATCCTCAATTGATTTTTCAACGGCGTTCCAACCAAAATCGAGTTCAGAGATGCCGTGCATCAAAACAAACGAGAGGAAGCTGGGGCGTCCATTGCAGGCCGCCTGTGCACCTGACACATCTCCGGAGAGAAGGCATTGGCGAACCTGTTCGCTTAGCCCTTCTGGGATAAGGTCTTTTCGACGGATCGTCATGAGGTGGTCAAAAATCAAATAGGCGGCTGTCATCGATAGTGCGAGTAACAGCAGGATCATGATCGCCCCGACAATTCCTCCGGAAAAAAGGATCGCAAGAAATCCAGAGGGTGCTTCCGCCGAAGCATCTACCTCGCTGGCATTTTGTGCGAGCAGCATCTGGGTTGGCATAAAAATCAAGAATTGACTTAGGCCAACGGAAAACCATTGCCTCGGACTCAGTGACATGCTTCTTTCCTGTTCTGTGGAGAGTGTCTCACTCCGGCTGTCGTAAAAGTAAATTTAAAATTGAATGGCAAAACGAAATTATTGGTTTATTTGTTTCGCCCACACCGTTTGTGGATACAGAGTGATCAACTCGTTGAAGATTGATTGGGCGAGTTCCGACTTACCTTGATTGTCGAGTAAATTACCCACTCGATACAATGCCGCTGCGACCAGAGATTTCTGCTCGGGGAACAATATTGGGATTCTCATTAAGTTGGCAATCGCAGCCTGGGGTTGGGCGACTCGCGATTGTGCTTCTGCGAGAACAAGGTAGGGGCCTGCGCGGAATTCGCGAGGCAAACCCAGAATGGTTTTTTCCCATGGTTTTATTTGCTTGTCGGTGACATTCAACCGGGTTCGCCAGAGTTGGACAATCGCAATGTTTTTGATGCGAGGGTCGATATCTCCGGAAAGTGTTTGCAAGATTTGAATGCCAGTGTTTCGTTGGGGACTGGATAGCATCCAGCTGGCGCCGATTAATTGAAGGAATGAGTCGCGAGAGTTCCCTAGTCGGCTTGTTGTGTTTGCCATGACCGTTCCGGTACCAGTCCAACAGATCGGAGCAAGGGGTAGAAATCGAGTCTGTGGATCTTCGCGAAGGATTGTTTCAAAATGACGAATAGCATCCGCATATTTTTCAATGGATTGATAGGCCTCAATGAGTTGCGTGCGAATGATGAGTTTTGCCCAGGGCCGAGTTTCGTTGGATAATGCTTCTTCAAATTGAACGATAGCAAAACTGGGATTTCCCGATTCTAATTCCTGTACTCCCTGGTTGTAGTTATCGCCCCAGACCGTCTCAAATTTAATAATCGTGTCATTGTCAATTTCCCGCTCAACTCCCTTGGAGTTGATGGTTAACGAATCGCCAATCCATTGCGTAATCGTTCCCTTTCGAGTGACGGGGGGCGCATCTGATTTGCGTTGCGTCACGACAGTATCGGTTTGTCCGATTGCCGATGCAGGCAAATTTAAGCCAAGGAATAAAATTGCAATAATCAGTCGCATTTGTAATCCGGTGATGGGTGCGGTTGTTGGATTCACAACTCTGCCTTTTTTAATGACTTCGGTTCGAAGCGTCTATGCTAAGAAGCCTTTATTCCACTCGTAGTGTGTTGATGTTTTTGAAAATATATTTTCCACCGCTGTTTCTGGCGATGGCTTCGAGGGATCGATCGTTAGACCGCCGCTCTCCAAATTCAACGGTGTTAATAATTGCCCGAGAATAATTCCGACGGCTGAGTTCAAATATTTCATCTGCGGTAAACCCTCCCTCGGCGTCTGTGAGAAAGAAAATTACATCGGGGCTAAGCTTGAAAGCGGTTTTTAAGGCAGCGAGGTGGTCGGTCCCGCCATCGGGCCGAATGCTTTCAATGTATTGTTTCGCCGCATCCTTATTGGCTTCACTGGCTGCGTGAAGGCTCAGTTTGCGACGAAAGATGTCAACTTCGTTGTTATAGAAAATTATTTGAAACTGGTTCGACTCGTTAAGGGAGGTGACGCTCTTCCAGAGTTCCTGTCTCGCAGCAAGCATCGGCCGAAAATTGTATCCTTCCATGCTTTTGGAACGGTCGATGAGGTAAACGAATCGCGACCCTGTTCCCGGGATACCGAAGACTTCCGTAGTCATTTTTCCGCCAATCTTTCCGTTGGCGACGGACCCAACGATTAACGAATCGGCACTCGGTAGCTTATTAGCAAGCAGATCCTCAGTTCCGACGACCTCTCCGGTTGTGACTTCCATCCCGGGCAATTCAGGGCGTTTTTCGAGGTCGACGGATGGAGTTGAGGAGTCGGGTGCTGACGCGGGGTTGCTGTTTTGAGCAATGTCGCCTTCGCTAAGATACTCAGTCGTTTCGGATTGGATGTCGACAAGCACGATTCCGCCGGTTCGGTTGTCTACCTCGCCCGAGCCGTTTGGAATCTGCGTCAGGAAAAAAATTAAGCCTGCTATCAAGCTCAAGTGTAACAGGAGCGAAAGCAACCACGCGGGTAGCGACTTCTTCGCCTGTTCTGCAGAACGAAGGCCAATTCCGAGTGGCTTGGGCCCCGGAGGTAGATCGGCAGCGGAACTTTTTTGGGGATGGGTCATTCGATTCCATTCATGCCGATTCACCTGAATTTCTTATTTTAAAGATGCTGCGAAATTGAGTCAATGTTAAGCCTTCTAGTGGATTGCTCGATTTGATCGTCAAGCAGTAAATAATTCACAAAACAGGGTGTCGATAGCATTGGTGTTGGTGATTGACACGTTTGGTCAGTTGGGCGAAAGGGCAATTGGCAAGGCGACGAAATCTCTCTGGGGGAGTCGTTTTTTCGCAGTTAAATATTTTTTTCAAGGATTTATTTCAAGCACGACCAGAGGTGTCACTCGGTAACCCAATAGTTGTATTCAGACAAAGCGTTTTGTGAGCGTTTTGTGAATTCAAACAATGTTGGTTTGAAGTAGATGCGATTTGAAACAACCTCACGCGGGAGCTGATTATGATCAAGCCACTAAACACACCTCAACTGTCTGCTGCGAAGAACCGAACGGGTTTGCAGAGCATTTCTGATTTGCTACCTCGGTTGATTCGCCAGTATGAAATTCAAGCAGAAATGTTGCGTAGTCGTGAAGAGGCAGCGCGACCTCGCTCGGCGATAGCGATCGAGGGAAGTGTCGCCATTGAGCAGGGTACGTTCGCTTGGTACGAGTGAGGTTTGACTGCCGCGAAATCTAATGCTGACAAAAGCGATTCGCGTTCAAGAATTCCAGAACGTGGTGGTTGAATGATTCAGGTTGCTCGAGTGGGGTGAGATGTCCTGCTTTTTTGATTTCGATGAATTGGGCATGGGGAAGCAAGGCAGCGTTGCTGGTCATCTCCCGCGTCGTCGTAATTTCGTCGTACTCGCCACCGATAAACAGGGCGGGGCAGTCAATCGTGGGTAACCAAGATGTTGCGTCGGGGCGATTGGACATCGCAAGTTGCCCAGCGGCGATTGAGTCTGGTAATGTCGATTCGATTATTTTTTCGACATTGGATTGAATTTGTTTCTTTCGTCCCTGCGGGTCACGGTAAAGCAGGCGAGGTGCCATTTGTTGGGCCAGGATTTGTGTGCCGGTTTTAAAAATTGACTTGGCAGCGATTCTTCTGCCCCGAGCGACTTCGAGGCTGTCGTTGGCGGCACGTGTGTTACAGGCAATCATTCCGCTGATTTTCTCCGGATACTGCTTCCAGAATTCCCAGCCGATGTAACCGCCCATCGAGAGACCGCAGAAAACTACAGGCTCTTGGATATTCAATGCATCCAGGGTGTCGGTTAAGTCTTGCGCGTGGCTTCGAAGGTCAATGCGTGGTTCGTCACACTGGCTTAGTCCAAAACCGGCGAGATCTGGACAGATGACGCGGTGAGTTTTTGCGAATTCCAAAATCTGGAATTCCCACATGCTTTGATTCAGTGGAAAGCCGTGGACCAGCAATACGGGAGAGCCTTGGCCCGAGTCGACTACATTTATTTTGGCATCGCGGATGGCGAGTGTTTTGTTATGCATCTTCTCGACGTTGAAATTATAGAAAGCGAGTCAGTGTCCAGATCCAATTAATTAAAAGGATGACCGCAACAGCCATGGGTATCCAGTAAATGAAGGGCCAGTGCAGGGGCCACTTTCCATTTCGAATTCTCCAAACCTGAATGGTATGCCAGGGGATTTGAATTGCGACGAATAAGTAAATAACAAAACTAGCGTGATTAAATCGCCAAGCCTCGCCCAATTGTCCATGGCTGATGCAAATAAAAGCTCGCGTGAGTCCGCAGCCTGGGCAATCGACTCCAAGCAATCGCCGACTTGAGCAACTGTCTGGAAGCGCACTCGTAAAACCTGGAAGAAAAACAGCCTGCTTGCCGTCCGTGCTCATCAGAACTGAAAGTAAAATGATGACGGAGGCGAAAGATAAAAAGACCAGGTGTCCGATCTGATCAACGTTTTGGTGGATCCTAGGATTTGCAAGGGTTGCGAGCACCGGCGCGGTAGCTTCGTTTTCCATTGCTGGATCGGCGTTTTCGTTAGGGTTGTTCACGCGTTGTATTCTGAGACCTTCAACTGCTCGTGGTAATTGCAAGTGCTCCATTGTACGGAAAAAAACTAATCTGATCGCAAGTTGAAAACCATTTAGGTAGGATATTATTGGAAATAATTTTCTATTTCAGGACTCATTATTCAGTAAAGAACTAAAATGGTTTTGCCTATTTGTTTTTTGTCGCCGCGGACAACCGTCAGTCTGATTAGCTTTTTTTGTCTGACTGGTTTTTTGAGTGTTCCGGGGTTGGCGAAGCAGCAATCTGAATCAGATTTTTTTGAATCTCGCATCCGCCCCGTGTTGGTCGAACACTGCTATGAATGTCACAATAGCTCCAATCAGGCGGAAGCTGAACTAGCGGTGGATTGGCGGCAGGGCATTCGAACTGAAACTGAACATGGCACGAGTGTTGTGCCTGGGGATTCTGGTGAAAGCCTCTTGCTGAAAGTAATTAAGCATGAAGTCGAAGGGCTTGAGATGCCGGAAGGGGGCGTCAAGCTGGAACCGAGTGTGATTGCTGATTTCGAAAAATGGATTAACGAAGGCGCTTTCGACCCACGGAATGAACCGCCGTCTCTGGACGAGCTTGAAAAAGCGACATCTTGGGATGCGACACTGGAGGCACGCAAAAAGTGGTGGAGTTTTCAGCCAATTTCGAATCCTGAGGTGCCGAATTCGAATGACTGGTCCGATCACCCTGTGGATCGATTCGTTTATGCTCAGGCAAAGGCCAATCAACTGGCTGTTTCGCCTCCAGCAGAGGACTCTGTTTTAACGCGAAGAATTACGTTTGCTCTTACTGGTTTACCACCTTCGCCTGAACAACTGTCGTCCGTGACGTCCGGTGAACTGACTATCGAAGCCTTGGTCGACCAGTGTCTCGATTCGGATCAATATGGCGAGCGGTTCGCTCGGCATTGGATGGATCTTGTTCGATATGCTGATTCGCATGGGTCTGAGGGAGACCCCTCGATTCCTAATGCTTATCAATATCGAGATTATTTGATTCGAGCGTTTAACCAAGACGTGCCTTATCGCGATCTCATCAGGGAGCATATTGCCGGCGACTTGTTGCCAAAGCCTCGTCTCAATGATGAACTTGGAATCAATGAATCAGCGATTGGGCCGGCCCACTGGCGTTTGTGTTTTCATGGTTTTGCTCCGACGGATGCACTGGATGAAAAGGTTCGGTTCACAGATGACCAAATTAATGTTTTTGGGAAAGCGTTTTTAGGGCTGACGATTTCTTGCGCCCGTTGCCACGATCATAAATTTGATGCCATTAGCCAGGCTGATTATTACGCTCTGTTTGGTGTGCTTGGGTCGACTCGGCCAGCCATGCGAGATGTGGCGATTGATTCCTTGCGGTTAAACACCAAATCAAAACTCGCTGAAACGAAGGAGAAGATCAAGTCGGGTCTTGTGGTCGCCTGGCAGGAACAAGTGAACCAGTTGAGGCAACAGTTTCGCGGGCAAGATAAGGCATTGAAAAATGCTGCCAAGGAAGCATCGGCTCCGACTCACGTGTTGTTTCTTTGGAACCAAATGCAACGCCATGAGGGGGAGCAAAAAGGCTGGCAAGCGAATTGGGGGAAGTTGAAACGACAGTGGCTAAAACAAAAAACGGATCGAGACAAGGAACGCCGCGATGCTTCGCATTACTGGGATCTGGCCAATGCAGATGATTTAGACAAATGGTTCGGCGAAGGGTTTGATTTTTTTCAATCGCGTGGCCCCGGTCAAATGAAAATTGCTTCAGCAGGGCCTGGTGTTGTTTCTTCGATTTATCCCGGCGGTGTTTTCTCCGGTCTGTTATCGGATCGTTTACCTGGAGTGCTGGGGTCTCCACGATTTACGGTGGATGAAAAAATGACAGCCTGGGTTCGCTGCGTTGGAGGCGGTCAGGCAACCGCAAGGTACGTTGTGCAGAACTATCCACGCAGTGGCACCGTTTACCCAATTAACGAGCTCAAAAATAAAAACTGGCATTGGCAGCGTTTCAATCTCGATTATTGGCAGGGCGATCAAGTGCATCTTGAACTGGCAACTGCTAAGGATGCACCACTGCAGGTGCGTAATTCGGATCGGTCGTGGTTAGGTGTGCGAGACATCGTCGTCCGAAAGACAGCAACTGGCTCTCCGGTAGATTATTCGATGGAACAATGGGAATCGATTCTTGGATCGGACCAGGCAATTTCGCCAAAATCTCTGGCCGACTTGGGCGACCGTTTATGTGATGAATACGAATTGGCGATTCAGGCGTGGGCAGCAGACGAAATGAGTGATTCGCAGGCTTTACTGCTCGACGCTTTATTAAGAGACGGCATGCTTCCTAATACTTCACGCGAGTTGCCATCGGTCAGAGGGTTGGTTTCTCAATATCGAGAAATCGAAAAAGAGTTGAACCCGCCCGTTCGCGTGCCTGGCGTTCAAGAGGCTGACTCGTTTGATCAAGCTTTGATGGAACGCGGTGATCATCGACGGCTTAAAGAACCTGTCCCGCGTCGGTTCCTTGAAGCCATTGATTCAACTCCTTATCAAACAGAATTGAGTGGCCGGATGCAGTTGGCGGACGATCTGTTTCGCATTGACAATCCGCTTACGTCGCGCGTGATTGTGAATCGGATTTGGCTCTATCTGTTCGGCAACGGTTTGGTGGTGACGCCGGATAATTTTGGTCGACTCGGTGCTAAGCCAACCCACCCTGAATTGCTTGATTTCCTCGCGAACCGAATGATTGAGCAGGAATGGTCGATCAAGAAAATGGTTCGTTTTCTTGTTCTGTCAAAAACCTGGCAACAGTCATCTGAGGTATCGCCTGAATCAGCTCGCGTCGATCCAGAGAACCGTTGGATCACTCACTACAACGCGAAGCGATTGGATGCGGAGTCGATACGGGATGCCATGATGGCGACGACCGGGCAGTTAGATTCAAAAATGTACGGCCCTAGTTTTTCACCCAATTCCAGTTCTAAACGAAGAGCAGTCTATGTTAGGTCCCAGCGAAACAATCTGGATAAATTTTTAGCAGTGTTTGATTCGCCCGTTCCTTTTGCGACGACGGGCAAACGAAATGCCACCAACGTGCCGGCACAATCTTTAACAATGATGAATTCCCCGTTTGTGTTGGGACTTGCTAAGGATTGGGCCAATTCGACGAAAACAGAATTTCCCCAAGCATCGAATCAGGAGAAAATTGAGTGGATGTTCCAAAAAGGGCTGGGGCGCCCAGCGAAGCCGCAGGAATTAAAAATGTTGATGGATTATCTCGAATCAACACGAAATCTTGCGGAAAACAATCAGCGACGAGTCGATGAGTTGTTGAAACGCCGAGAGCATTTCACCGCAAGTTTAAATTCAATTATTGAGCCTGTTCGCAAGCAACTTCTCGAAGCGGCGGGTGCGAAAAAAGTTGCTTCGGATTCTTCTAGCGTTCTCTATCGGTGGGATTTTTCAAAAGGCGTGAAAGACCTTTTGAGCGGCTCCCAGTTAAATCTAAAATCAGGAGCAAAGATTGAGGACGGAGCCCTAGTATTGAACGGTCAAAGTTTTGCATTGAGCGAGCCGATCGCAGAACGAATCAAAGAAAAAACGCTGGAGGCTTGGGTTCAGTTGGACGGTTTGGGGCAAAAGGGGGGCGGCGTTGTTACCTTGCAAGATCTTGACGGTAATCAGTTTGATTCGATTGTTTTAGCTGAATTGAGCGATCGCCAGTGGCTTGCAGGATCTAATAATCATCGCCGAACTTTGCCTTTCGATGGACCACGGGAAGAGTCCGGTAGCGTAGAACCAGTTCATCTTGCAATTACTTTCGCGGCAGACGGTACGATTGTTGGTTACCGAAATGGCGTCCCGTACGGCCATCCCATCAAAAAATCGGGTGCGGCAGTTTTTGATGCGAATCGCTCCCGAATTGCAATTGGAATTCGCCATGGCAATCAAACGTCCCAAGGCCGCATGTTACGAGGGAAAGTGTTCGATGTCCGTTTGCATAAGCGAGCACTGAGCGAGGATGAAATTGCGGCTTCGTTTGCTGGGCAACCAGTCGTTTCGCAACCCGATGCGATCGCCCAGTTAACTGAAGAGGATAAAGATCAGGTTTCTCTGTTAAAGAA
>ENA-OREB01001034-OREB01001034.1-marine-metagenome-genome-assembly--contig:-NODE-1034-length-13832-cov-2.807634_pt1 | contig 13832 bp, 8 predicted proteins | sample MGYA00248625_ERZ508552 | MGnify/ENA primary metagenome ERZ508552 (study PRJEB26219, sample SAMN06267888) | marine metagenome | isolation source: Monterey Bay, California, USA | place: USA:Monterey Bay...
TGATGTTGGCCACGTTCCTAGGGTTTGAAAAAATGAATTCCTATAATTCGCCTTTACGCGGATGGCATTTAGTTATTCCATTGATCCTTTTATTAAACGCGGGTTGCTCACAGGAACCGCAAGCAGATCAATTCACTCACCTTTGGAGTTCAAACGGGACTCACGTGTGGACGCACTTAGGAGTCGAATTGATACAAGCCAAAACAGAGGTATTTCAACCCCCGGAGTTCTTTTTGAATCGAGAACTCCTCCCGGATGAGAAAGTAAAACTGGTTGGCGGAGTTGTTATCCACTGCGATGGCGATTCCCTTTTAATTGATAATCGGATGGTAACTGAAACTAACGTTCTGATTGAAAATGATGGCCGGGTAATACCCAACGCCTACATCAAAATCAATTACTAGCTTTCATCGCTGGATGTGAACGTTTTTGTCGTTTCAGAGGCACCCTTTACGGGAACCTGACTTGGGTTCAATGGAGGAGGTGGCTGAAAACGGGGCGACTGTTTCAGACTGTTAAGTTTTGTGCTTTTTTCGACACAGTTTGTGATTTTGGTTTTTCACTTCAGTGCTTTTTGTCGCATTTGAATTGTGCTGATTCGACGAAATCCGTTAGAATGCCCAACTAAATGGCGTCGCCTTTGACATTTGCCCAGTTTGTCCAACTGTTAACCAAACCCATGAACTGCCTTCAGATCTATCGAATTTTTGTATTGCTGGCATTGCTTTTCAGTTGTTCGGTGAGCGATGCTTTGGCTCAAAATCCGTTGGGTGCAAAAGATGTTCTCGACACCGAGAAACAATTTACGCTCGTAGTGCTACCAATTCTTCAGCGGCGTTGTTTTGCATGCCACGGGAACGATCCCGCCGATCTCAAGGGGGAATTTGACGTCACCAGTGTTCACGGAATTCTTAAAGGTGGTGAATCCGGTTTAGCCGGAATGGTTCGTGGCAACTCAAAACAAAGTCTGATGGTAGAGGCGATTCGGTGGGATGGTTTAGAAATGCCACCAAAGAAAAACGACCGACTTTCGAAAGATGAGATTGATGCAGTAGAGCGTTGGATCGACCAAGGGGCGGTCTGGCCGGACTCTCAACGGCAAGAGCTTATTAAAACAATGAGCGTTGACGCTGGTGATATTTCGGGCAAGGTCATTGCAACCAGCGGCGGCCAATCTAAAGCGTGGGACAGGCGAAGATACAAGGAGGAAGAGGTCTGGGCCTTTGCTCCGATTGTTAAGCCGGTCGTGCCCGAAACAACGGTGGAGCTGTCATCCGAGATTGATGCCTTTGTTGATTCCAAAATTGCTGATGCCGAGCTGAAGCCGGCCGCGCTTGCTTCGCCGGCGGTTTTGGTTCGCCGTGCCTACTACGATCTGTTGGGTTTGCCGCCTTCAATTGAGCAAACGGCTGCGTTTGTAAAAGATTATCAGGTAGATCCGGTTGGAAGCTGGAATCAGCTGATCGATGAATTGTTGGCGAGCCCTCATTACGGGGAGCGATGGGGGCAGCATTGGCTGGATGTAGTTCGCTATGCCGACACCAGTGGTTTCTCAAATGATTATGAGCGATCCAATGCATGGCGTTATCGCGATTATGTGATTCGCTCGTTCAACGAAGATTTACCCTACGATCAATTTATTGTTCAACAAATTGCCGGGGATGAACTTGCGAACGAAGACGGCCAAGCGACGGACGAGTCGTCAAGTTTTAGTTTGGCGGAAGGCCTTGTCTCGACTGGGTTCCTGAGAATGGGGCCATGGGAGCATACGGCAATGACACCCGAAAAGGTTAGTCGCCAAATCTTTCTTGATGATTTGACAAACGCCGTTGGTGAAACGTTTCTCTCGACACCTCTGAGATGTTGTAAATGTCACGATCACAAATTTGATCCTATTCCAACTCGTGACTATTACCGAATGTACGCCGCATTCTCGACGACTCAGCCTGCGGAAATGCCATCAGATTTTTCCAATAAAGAGAGCCGTGCTGGTTTCGTTGAGCAGAAGAAACACGTCGAAACGATGTTGGCTCATGCGACGGAAAAAATGAACCTCTTGTACGCTAAACGTGAGGGAGCGGCAAAGGCATGGTTTAGGGAACGAGGCCGTGAAGCGGATTATGCTCCCTTCGACAAGCGCCGGCAGGCAACGTTTACTGGTGAAAAGCCAAGAAGATTTGTTGGCTTATCCATTGCCGAAGAAGGTGAGCTCAAAGTAAGAGAGCAGGATGTCAGAATTTGGACACGCCGCATGGAACGGTTTGAGCCTCTGGCGCAATCAGTATTTAACGGTGGTGATTATATTCAATCGTCATTGAAACTGCGGATGCCCAATAATAAGTTCCAGCGCTCCAAGGTAAAGCCGATTACCAAGGCACGGATTTTGGATGGTGGCAGTGTTTATGCGCCGTCGGCTGAAGTGACTCCGGGCGTGCTCAGTGCCATCGGTTTAAAATCGAGTGCGTCCGCAACAAGTGAAGATCGATATGGGCTGACGGAATCCGCCGACGGACGGCGATTAGGTTTAGCAAGATGGATTGCTGATTCAAATAATTCACTTGCCGTCAGGTCAATCGTGAACCGGGTTTGGAGCCTCCATTTTGGGAAGGGAATCGCAGGGAATCCGAACAATTTAGGAGCATCTGGAAAAACTCCCACTCATCCATTTCTTCTTGATTATTTGGCGGCAGAATTCGTAGCCAACGGCTCATCGATCAAATGGTTGAATAAAAAAATCATGGGGAGCCACGTTTATCAAAGAGCAAGCTCGCATCCCGATTATGGGAAGATTGGAAATGTCGATCCAAACAACGAACTTTTGACTTACTTCAATCCTCGGCGGCTTACCGCGGAAGAGCTCAGAGATACGATGTTGATGCTGAGTGATGAACTCAATTTGGCAGTGGGCGGACTTCCGATTCGACCTGAGATAAATCTCGAGGTAGCGTTATCTCCGAGGATGATTCAATTTTCGCTTGCCCCAGGTTATCAACCAGACGCAACTCCGGAACAGCGAAACCGCCGTAGCGTTTATATCCAGCGAATTCGCGGGTTGTCGGACCCTTTGTTAGAGGTGTTTGATAAACCCAATTCGAGTGAGTCATGCGAGATGCGCGACTCGGCAAGTGTAACTCCTCAGGTTTTCACGCTTCTTAACAGTGATGTTGTGACGAAGAGATCCATTGCGATGGCAGTTCGCTTGCAAAAAGAATTCGGTTCGGTGGAAATGCAGATTGAAAAGGGATACCAACGAGCCCTCGCAAAGGTTCCTTCTCCGGCGATTCTCAAACGTCTGATAGCTCATTACCAAGATATGGTGGCCTATCATCTTGAGCACCCACCTGAACAAGAAGTTTTCCCGACAGAAATTACGAGGCGTGTCGTCGAAGAATTTTCCGGTGACCCATTTGAGTACCAAGAGCGTTTGGACATTTACGAGAACTACAGCCCGGACAAGCAAGCCAGCGATGTGACTGCTGAAACCCGAGCCTTAGCGGATGTGTGTTTGCTATTTTTGAATAGTAATGAATTTATGTTTGTCTATTAAATATTAACGAGTTTGGATCGTCTCACTCGAGGTGTAATAGTTTTTATGAACGGCTTTAAGAGTGAATTAGACCGTCGCAATTTTATGTACGGACTCGGTGCGTCCTTGGGTTCTGTTGCGCTGACGGGTTTGTTGGGGAGTGACGTCGCTGCGAATGGTAGGACTGTCGCCGAGGATAATAAAAAAAAGCCGCACCATGCTGCAAAAGCGAAATCCGTGATTATGTTGTTTATGGAAGGCGCTCCGTCCCACATAGAAACATTCGATCCCAAGCCCAAGCTGAGTGAGCTTCATCTAAAAAACTTCGTCAGTCAAAATGAGCGGTTTTCGGGAATGACCCGCGGCAACCGTTTTTACGTCGGAAGTCCTTATCAGTTTCGAAAAGTTGGGAAATCAGGGATTGAGATGTGCGAACATTTTACGCACATGGCAGAGGCTGATGTTGCTGATGAGTTGTGTGTTTATCGTGGTTGTCAGGCTGAATCGGTCAATCACCCTGCTGCGCTGTTCCACATGAACACCGGCAGTCGTTTTGGTGGTGATCCGGCAATCGGTTCCTGGGTGAATTATGGTTTGGGTTCGGTGAACGAAAATTTACCTGGGTACGTTGTGATGACCGAACTGGCTGCACCTCAAGGTGGATCTGGAAACTGGTCGAGCGGTTTCCTTCCGTCGAAGTATCAAGCGACGCGTTTGCGTTCATCCGGTTCGCCAATTTTAGATTTAAATCCACCCAAGTGGAAGAATCGCGACCACCAACGTTCGAATCTTGATTTGCTTTCTGAACTGAACGCGGAGTCATTGAGGAGTCACCCTCAACATCGGGAGTTGGAGTCCCGGATGGATAACTACGAACTGGCTTTTCGAATGCAGATGGAAGTACCTGACCTGGTGGATCTGAGTCGAGAGTCTGAGTCTACGCTTGAAATGTACGGGCTGAATCAAGACTCGACGGCAGAGTTTGGTCGTAAGTGTTTGATGGCACGAAGATTGGTCGAAAAGGGTGTCCGGTTTGTGCAGATTTTCTCTGGCGGGTGGGATTCCCATGACTTCATTGAACGAGCCCATAAAAAGCGAATCCAGTCAATTGATCAACCGATTGCCGCGCTAATCAAGGATCTTAAATCTCGCGGGATGCTTGAAGATACCCTCATTGTTTGGACGGGCGAGTTTGGGCGCACCCCTGACAATACGGTTCGCGGTGGTCAAGCAGCCATCGGAAGAGACCATAACGCCAAAGCGATGAACATGTTCTTTGCTGGAGGGGGCGTGAAAAGAGGTGCGGTGATTGGTGCGACCGACGAAATTGGCGGAGAAGCGGTTGAAGTCGTGCATCCGATTCGGGATGTCCATTGTACTATGCTTGATCTGTTGGGACTCGATGACAACAAATTAACGTATTTCCACGGTGGGCGTTACAAGCAGTTGTCTCAGTTTGGCGGTGAAGTGATAAAAGAGATCATTGCCTGACTCTTTCAGTCGGTGGCGAAAAAGAGAATGGGCACCGTGCTGGAGGTCACAGGCTCAAAATGTCTAACTGCCGATTATGAGCGTGTGACTTTTTTCTGCTAGGAAATAGGCTGATGTTTAAAAATTCAATTTGTGTTTTATTCGTTTCGTGTTGTTTGTTTTATTTTGGCCAATCGGCTTCGGCTCAGGATCAGCCCAACATAATTTTTATCCTTGCTGACGATTTAGGCTGGGGCGACCTGGGGATCTTGCACCAAAACTCCTCGACGCATCCACGCCGCCACAAAACTCCCTATTTAGATCAAATGGCCAGCGATGGGGTGTTGATGCCTGAACATTACTGCCCTGCCCCGGTTTGCGCACCAAGCCGGGCATCTTTTTTGATGGGGGTGCATCAAGGGCATGCGACGGTTCGCAATAATCAATTCGACAAGGCGCTCAACGATAATCATACGGTTGCCACAGTTTTGAAAGACGCTGGCTATAAAACTGCGTTGATCGGGAAGTACGGCCTGCAAGGTGAAGGTGAGGATTCGAAAACATGGGAAGCCTATCCAACTAAGCGAGGATTCGATGAGTTCTTTGGGTATGTCGCCCACTCGGATGGGCATGTTCATTATCCAAGTCATCCATGGCCGATAGGAAATTCTGAGTCGCATCGCGTCGGAAAGCAGGTCTGGTGGAACAATCGAGAAGTCTCCGGCGAACTTACACGCTGTTACACGACGGATTTATTTACGGCTCGGAGTAAGCATTGGATTATCGAACACCGCAAAACGTCACCTGAACAGCCCTTTTTTCTGTATCTCGCGTTCGACACTCCCCATGCGGCATTGCAAGTCCCTACCGGGCCATATCCGAGCGGATTAGGAGTAGACGGCGGCGTTCGCTGGCTTGGGCAAGCTGGCGAAATGATCAACACCGCTTCGGGAACGATTGACTCGTACCGTCACCCTGATTATGTCGACAAAGGATGGTCGGATGTTCAGGAACGATTTGCGACGATGGTTCGAAGAATTGACGTGTGTGTAGGAGATTTGTTAGTAACGCTCAAAGATCTTGGGATATCAGAAAATACGATGGTCGTTTTCACGAGTGATAACGGCCCACATGACAAAACATACATTGCGGGAAAACGGTATGAGGCGAGTGATTTTCAGTCATACGGGCCCTTTGACGGCACCAAGCGTGATACTTGGGAAGGCGGTATTCGAATGCCAACGATCGCTTGGTGGCCAACGAAAATTCCAAATAATTCCATCCATCAGAAGCCAACCCAATTTCATGATTGGATGGCAACCTTCGCTGAACTGGCCGGTGTGCTCCCCCCCGCAAGAACGGATGGCGTTTCAATGATGAGATCACTTCAAGGTGGTCAGGACCAAAAGCCAAGTCGCATCTATGTTGAGTACGAAAATAACGGAAAGACAAAGTCCTATCCTGACTTTCTTAAATCTCGTGGTGGGAAAAAGAGAGGTGAAATGCAAGTGATCCACCTCGACGGATTCAAAGGAATTCGGACCAACATTAAATCGCATACAGATCCGTTTGAAATCTATGACCTAAAGACTGATGTCGGCGAGCGAAAAAATCTAGCGAATTCGGCCGGCAAATTTAAGGAACTTGAACAGCGTATGCGGGATCAAGTCTTGCGGCTTCGAATTCCCAATGCGACAGCTCGTCGCCCCTACGATTCGGAGTTCATTCCCGGTTATCAAAACGAAAATGAGTTAAAAGCAGGATTCGAGAAATGTTTAGAGGGAAAATTTAAGTACGTGCCCGATCTGACTGCAAGTAGAAAAGAGGCAACTTCGTCATCAGATGTTAAAAAAAAGATTGTTCTGTCCGAAACTCAGACAAATTTCTCTGGTAAATTTCGGTGCCTCAATGGCGGGGCTGTAATGGTGGCTCGCACCGTCGAAGTCATGGAGTCGGGCCGGTATTTAGTTTCCCTGCATTCGAAATCAAGGACGTTCGTTCGATTACATGAGTCTGGAATTATCGATGCAGATTTTGACAACGAGCGTCGTAAAATATCGACTAAGATCGAGCTTAATCTTGGCGAAGGATTTCATCCATTGGTAATCGCAGGCCTAACGGATGAGAAAGACGAATTGTCGTTCACCGTCAATTTCCAAAGATTAGGAGCAACGCCAAAATAGGGACGGCGCGAAAACAGAATTCAACGTTTCAAAACGTTGGCAGAACTGCAGTCGGACTCATTGACGTCATTGGTTTAAGATCGCTTTTTTACTTTCCCACGTCTGTTTTCTGTCGAACAGGTCTTTGTACTTTCGATAAACGGGGCGAACAGCATTGTCATTAATTTCATACAGGTGCTGGTCGTAGAGGTTCCTCATTTTATTGAGTGCCTCTAAATTAGAATCATCATTAGCCGCATTCGTCAGTTCGTTCGAATCTTGATTCATGTCAAACAACTCCTCGGTGGCTAACATGTCGTCCTCTTGAGAGTACCAGTAGAGATATTTCCAAGAGTTAGTGACCACGCCAAATGAATGAGCGGTGTCTGGACCCCAGAAATTCATCAGTGATAGGCTCTCACGGACTGGTTTCGTCGGCGCTTCTAGAAGCGGGGTCAGGCTCACGCCGTCAATGTTTTCCGGTTCGGGAAGCCCGGCGAGGTCGAGCATAGTCGGCGAAAGATCAATGCTGCCAGTTAATGAGTCACATCGGATGCGTTTCCCGGAACTTGGATGCCTTGGGTCAAAAATAATCAGCGGCACTCGGGTTGATTCATCGTACGGTATTACTTTTGAGCCATAACCGTGTGAACCGCAAAGAAAACCATTGTCGGATGTGAAAATGATGACGGTATTGTTTTCAACTCCTTGGCTTTTCAACGCTGCCCGGATCTCCCCAACTGCTACATCAACCGCAAATATCTGTTGGTTATATTTACGCATTACGTTTACATAATCGTCGGAGTAACCCCACTCCTCGAAACGTGGATATTGACGACCAGTCTTGCTCTGTTCAGCTAGATGCAAACCATTTTCCCGACCATAATTTTTTGGTTTGGGAAAAATTGTGTCTTGGTAAACCGAGTCAAATTTTGGATCGGGCTGAACCGGCCGATGAGATGCTTTAAAACTAATCGAGAGGCAGAAGGGAACCTTTGCGTTAACGGATTGTTCGATAAAGTCTTTTGAAAATGCCGCATAGGCTAAAGTTGAATGGGGGTGGGTCTTGGCGTATTGCTTGATGGCGGGGTTTCGCGCGGTGGTGTAATTCGTTTGGCCGGGTCCGCCACCCCAAAGGTCAAAGTCTTGACTCGGCAGTTGTTTTTCACCTTCGATTTGGATTCCAAATTTCCCGGCAAATGCGGTTCGGTATCCTGCTTGCTTAAACCGCATGGGATAACTAGTTTCCCAAAGTTTTCGCGTTAAATCACCTTTGTTGAAATTGCACCCAGTCCGGAATTCATAGAGCCCGGTAAAAATGTTAGCGCGACTGGCCATGCAGATTGCGGTCGTAACGTAGTGCCGATCAAAAATCACTCCATCGGTCGCGAGTTGATCTAGGTTCGGAGTTCTAACTTTGTCATTGCCATAGCAGCCCATTGTGATGGTCGATTGGTCATCTGTGAGCAAAAAGATGATGTTGGGTTTTTTATTCAGCGTTGCATCTTGGGAGCAAACGACTCCACCAAAGTTCAGTTGTAACGATAATGCGAGAATTAAGACGGTGGATGGCTTCAACATATTTTCTCGAAATAAAAAGGAGTCCGATTTAGCAAATCAACTGCAAAGTTTTTATGGCTTACAACCCTGTAAGATCATAACCTAAGGGCTATTGGAAGTGAAGCAATTGGTAGTTCTCGCTCGAACCGCCAAATTTTTTAGATTGGCTTCTGTCTGTCAATAGTGATTCTTCTGTGCAGCCGTTGTCTGACCAGCGTTCGCTAATTGACAAAGCATATAGAAACGGTGGCAGCGCTGATGGGAACTAAATTAATTGAACGCGGTATCACCCGTTATGATATCGAGGCACAGGGTACGTTTGGTTATATGATGCGAATTTCTCGTGGTGGGGAGCACACTAACGAGTTTTTTTCGGACAAAAAATACAGTGGTAAAAGGAAAGCGCTGGCCGCATCGCGTGCCCGTTACAGCCAGCTTGTATCACAATTGCCTCCACCCAAGACAACAAAAGGCATTCGGACTCATCGCAACCAAAGTGGGGTGGTGGGAGTCCATCTTTCAGTTTGCGAATCTACCTACGGCAAGGCTTATTCAAGCTACTGTGCGTCTTGGAAGACAAGATCGGGTACTCGGAATAAGATCAGTTTTTCGTTTAAGAAATACACGAAAAAAATTGCGTGGGAACTGGCGTGCATTGCCCGAGAATTGGAAACGACTGATCGAGCGAAAGTCGAGCGCACTCTGCGATCGAGGTCGCAGAAAAAGTCAGCTAAGGCTCAAAATGGATCCTCAGCGAACTCCCGCGCAAAGACGAAAAACAGGGCAAAAACAAAAACGACTAAATCAGCATTGAAGAAGCGATCCCAAAGGTCTTAGTGGTTTGATTATTGCTACCGATAGTCGCTTACTCTAACCGCGGAACCGAAGTTCTAAAGTCGCTGATTCACCAATCAATATCGCACTCCATGTTCACCGTTCTCCGAAGAACGTGAATTTTGTAGCAGACTTCTTCCAATTGGTGTCAAAGCTATCTAAAACGCTGCGGTTTTAAGCGGCTCTGTTATCCCCACGCTTGAAAAACCCTGCTAGAATTTGTGGAACTGATTGTTAGTCATCGCCAGTTGAATTTCTTTTTGTTGGCGATCACTCGTATTGTTCAAAATCCAGTGAGAGATAACGTGGCCAGAATTACCATCATTTTGATTAGCTTGTTTTCGGGTCTATCGATTTGCGGTGCGGAGGTAATTCAAGATGACGCGCCTGTGGTAGCCTCGGCTGAACTCGAAATAGATGAGGCCACAGAGACTGTTGGCGAAAGTAAAGCCAGCGATGCCAAGAAGAGCAATGCGGTCGAAGTGGAACAGCATGATTCCGGGCCGTTTTTCAAAAATGATGCTGTTATTTTTGGCATTCTTATGGTCATTCTGGGGCTGATTTTTTGGACCTCGAACCTGGAGTTCCCGGCAGTAAAGCTGTTTTATAAAGTCATTCCAATGCTGCTGGTTTGTTATTTCCTTCCGTCACTATTGACCTTTTTTAATTTGGTCGATCATCATGACTCTCAACTCTATTACGTGGCCACGCGATTCCTGTTACCCGCCACACTTGTTCTGCTTACACTCAGCATTGACCTAAAAGAAATTTATGCTCTTGGCCCGAAAGCATTGATAATGTTTTTAACCGGTTCAGTCGGTGTCGTCGTGGGCGGACCTTTGGCTGTATTGGCAGTAGCTTGGATTTATCCCGAAATCGTCGGCGTCGATGGGCCTGCTGCAGTTTGGAGGGGCTTAAGTACGGTCGCTGGGAGTTGGATTGGAGGTGGTGCAAATCAGGCGGCGATGCAAGTTGTGTTCATGACCCCAGAACCGGATGCCGGGGTAGAGGTTTCAGGGCAATTGGAGGATTTGTACAGCGTGATGGTTGCCGTGGATGTGATTGTTGCCGAGGTTTGGATGTTCTTTTTGCTAATGGGTGTTGGTTTCTCCAAAGACATTGATCGGATTTTTAAAGCCGATTCGTCGAGTATTGAGCGGTTGAAGACGAAGATGGAAAGTTTTAGCGCACGGGTGACAAGAGTGCCAACGACGACCGATCTAATGGTCATTGGAGCGATTGGATTCGGTGCGACAGCGTTTGCCCACTTTACGGGTGCTTATATAGCGGAGAGTGTTCAGGCGACAATTACGAGTGCTCAAGTGATGGTAACTGGCCCCGACGGAAATCTAATCATGGGGGAGAATCCTTACGGCTTTCTAAAGGATTTAGGCCTCGCGAGTTCCTTTTTCTGGCTGATTGTGATTTCAACTGCAATTGGTATTTCGCTTTCGTTCACTCCATTTCGAAATTATGAAGGTGCCGGTGCATCCAAAATAGGAACCGTCTTTATTTTTATACTTGTGGCCGTTATTGGAATGGGAATGGATATTCGGGCGCTTGCCGATCACCCTGGTTTCTTTTTGATTGGTGGTATTTGGATGGCAATTCACGTCGGCTTAATGTTTTTCGTTGGGTGGCTGATTCGCGCTCCGTACTTCTTTTTAGCCGTGGGTAGTAAGGCAAACATTGGTGGAGCCGCGAGTGCTCCGGTAGTCGCGGCTGCCTTTCATCCCGCCCTCGCGCCCGTTGGTGTTTTGCTGGCTGTGCTGGGTTATGCGTTAGGCACTTATGGTGCGATGCTGTGCGCGTGGATGATGCAAAGTGTCACACCCATTGCCAACTAGTCCGAGTGGCATCGATGGCGAACGAGAACATCCCACCGCATAAATCCGTCAAATTTCAAACGCTTGAGTTGGCGTTAAAGTCCGGGGTTGGTGTGGTTTAGGTAGAGCAGGAAGCTGTAGACCACGACAATGCCAGTAATGCAAGAACCTGCGTTCAGTAAAAACTTGGCTGTTCTTACTTTCTTAATTGCCACAATTTGTGCGATCACGCAGACAACCGTAACGATCAGCAGCTTAAAACCAATGGCACCATTGAAACCATACAGGTCAATAAAAAACTGCGCGAATGGATTGGTTTCGCGTGCTCCTTCGACACTAAAAAGTAGTCGATGCGTCATGAAAATATCCAAACAATTGATCAGGATAAAGACAGTCGTTTGGTTTTGAAGGGGAAGTTGGCCAGTAAACAAATTTTTCCAACCGTGGTTGGGATGCCCCTCCGCATGTTTGTTGGTGTTTTCCTGCTCGTTTGACGGGAGGTCGATTGGAGTTTCGGGATGGGTTGGTGCTTCGAAAGAATTAACCACCTCTCCATTTGACAGTTCGTCGTAGGCGTCCTGAACTTGCTGAAATGCCCAACTGTCCCCACCCTGATCAGGGTGGTGCTTTTGTGCTTTCTCTCGATACGCTCTGCGAATTTCCTGCGGTGTTGCTTCGTTGCTGACACCTAATATTTTTCGTGCATCCATAATCCAATTGTACTGGGGAAACTAGGAGCGAAAATACGACATGAGGCATTGGTGCTTCAAAATTTTATAAAAACATTGGAAAAGAGGGGTGAATTCGCTGATTAAGTAATTCAATTTCTCCAAATACGCCAGTTCAGCCACCAGAATGAAGTGCCTTCCGGTTCGAATGGACGAGAAAGCGTAATAGCTAATTTTGAGGATGGTTTAAGGTATTTGCGATTATTGGGGGATTGTCTTGTTTGACCAAAGCGAACACCACCGATACATTTCCAAGTGGTATTCGACGGATTCGGTGTATTAATGAATAAACAAAAACGCGGTTTTTCTCTTATTGAATTGTTGGTGGTGATTGCAATTATTGCGATTTTGATCGCGATGTTTTTACCGGCGGTGCAAAATGTACGAGAAGCGGCAAGACGCACTAAGTGCAGTTCTAATTTAATCCAACTCGGTTTGGCTAACCAAAACTTTAATACCTCAAACAGTCATTTTCCCAATGGCTGGAACAGCGAGTCTGGTTGGGGGACGATCAGCTATCTTTTGCCGTTTATCGAACAAGGAAATCTCTATTCGAAGATTGACTTTTCGACTTTTACAGACGCTGACGAAAATCAGGCAATCATCAAAGAACGGATTCCACTTTTGTTTTGTCCCAGTTCCGGCAACAACTCAAGTACATTTCAGCTGGAGGGTCTCGATGGGTTGGTTGACGTCGGGCGAACACATTACGTTGGATGTATCGGTTCATCCGTTAGACAAGAAGACATGGGCGACGGTCAGCTTTGCCCTTCAGCCGATTTACTTGATTCAATCGGCTTCATCGACGGAATGTTCTATGAAAACAGTACGACGCCGTTGCGTGATGTTCGAGATGGGCTTTCCAACACTATTTTGATGGGTGAGCGAAGTGCTAACGTCTTTGATTCACAGTGGCCTGGAATCATTGACGGTTCCGAACATACTGGTTGGCGAGTGGTGGGATGGACAGGAGAGCCACCAAATAATCCGCCTCGTCGTGATCCAATCGTGATTGTTAACGATGACGGCAGTGAAGAAATTCTTGAAATCCATTTTCATGGTTTCGCTCAGTTTAACAGTATGCATGGCGGTGGGATAACAACCTTTGCTTTTGTTGATGGCTCCGTACGATTCATTAGCGATGACATCGATCCCCGTGTTTTTAAAGCGATGGGTACGATTAAAAATGGAGATACAGCTATCGAATAGTTTTATCAATCTAGCAGTTTACTGAATTCGAGAAAAAAACGCGTTTCCACTCTCTTGTGAAAACGCGTTTCTTGTAAATGAACTGGGACCAAAGCAATTCTACATGTTGATCTCAAACCCTTTTCGGTAGGGCCTTGCCAGAAAGGAGTTCGCGAGATCGTCGCCAACGATTTGTTCGTTTTTGTCGTCCCATTTTAAGCTGCGTCCCAAGCGGGCAGAGATGCCTGCCAGATGACACACGTTGAGCATTTGCATATGGGAATGGACATCCGAAATGGGCTCTTTTTGTTCACGATGGCAATAGAGAAAATTCGCCCAATGAGCCCGACGCTCATTTTGTTCCATTGGTAGTCCTTTGTAGGCTTTTTGAATGGCGTCCTCGGGCAGCGGGTTTTCCGCAAGCGCTTTGACCGGAGCACCGTCTAGCTTACCTCGACTGACAAAAATTCGTCCCTTGTCGCCTTCGATTAAAACTCCATTCCGTCCGTCACTTTTGATAATCATTTCTACATCGCCG
>ENA-OREB01001042-OREB01001042.1-marine-metagenome-genome-assembly--contig:-NODE-1042-length-13796-cov-4.301917_pt1 | contig 13796 bp, 13 predicted proteins | sample MGYA00248625_ERZ508552 | MGnify/ENA primary metagenome ERZ508552 (study PRJEB26219, sample SAMN06267888) | marine metagenome | isolation source: Monterey Bay, California, USA | place: USA:Monterey Bay...
TCTAATTGTGTTTTCATCTTCTTCTTTTTAGATAGCTCCTTCATGTATTTTACCATTCTATAATCACAAACAGTAGCGGAATCCATCACTTTAATACAAGCCCCATCACCCAAAGCAGAAACTTGTTCTTGTTTTGTGCTCCCTGGAGTGTCCCAAGCTATAGTGGTATCTAAACCAAACCCAAAGTCAGGATTTATATCCATAGAAGATACATTCGCCCCTCTAATTCCAATTTCCTCTTGTACAGTAAATACGCCATACACATCATAAGGAGGTGTTTTTTTCATCTCACGGAACATCTCAATTAAAATGAAGACTGAAACTCTATTATCCAAAGATTTACAGTTGATACAATCTCCCATTTCAATCAGCTCACTGCTTCTAGTGATAGTGTCTCCAACTGAAATTATTTTGTCTAATTCTTTTTTAGGCCTTCCAGTATCAATAAAATAATCCTTAATAGTAGGTACTTTTGCTCTATCAGCAGCATTCATCAAATGAATTGGCTTACCTCCCATTACACCAATCACATCTTCTGTTCCATGAATAATAACTCTTTGTGCGGTTAGTGTTTTTGGGTCAAAACCACCTAAAGTGTGAAAGTACACAAATCCTTTATCATCAATATGAGTAACAATAAACCCAATCTCATCCATATGAGCGCCAATCATTACTTTTTTACTTTCTTTTCCTTTTTTAATTGCTACAACATTTCCCATGTTGTCAATTCTTATTTCATCTACTAAAGACTTTACTTCTCTTAGTACAATTTCTCTTACTCTTTGTTCGTGTCCTGGCGCTCCTGCAACCTTACAAATTTCTGCTAATAATGCTGTATTTATCATTTTTGGTTTTATTTTACTTTACTAATTTTCATCATGTTAGTCATGCCCATTTCTTTAGCTGGCATACTCGCCAAATTTACAACTAAATCTCCTTTTTTAAGGTGTTTTTCTTGCTTTAGTATTTCTTTTGTTTCTCTAATGGTTTGATCAGTTGTTGTTCCTCTGTCATAATAGAACCCCTGAACCCCCCAGACCAAACTAAGTGTATTTAAAATCGTATGATTATTGGTGAAAGCATAAATAAAAGCTTGGGGCCTAAAACTTGAAGTTTTTATGGTATTAAACCCAGAATAAGTAACTGTGATTATTGCTTTAGCGTTTGTGTTTTCCGCAATATCACAAGCATGAGAGCAGATAGCATTACTCAACAATCTACTGTTATTTATCAATGGCCTAATTACTTTATTCTGAGAAATATTATGCTCACTTGCTTCAACATCCCTAATAATTTCCCTCATAGTATCTACAGCATTCAATGGATGTTTCCCTACTGATGTTTCTCCTGAAAGCATTACCGCATCAGCCCCATCAATTACTGAGTTAGCTACATCATTCACTTCTGCTCTTGTGGCTGATGGGCTTTCGAGCATGCTTTCGAGCATTTGTGTTGCAATAACAACTGGCCTAGCATGAATAATACATTTGTTTACTATCATCTTTTGATATACAGGAACTTTCTGAGGAGGGACTTCAACACCCAAATCACCTCTAGCAACCATTATTGCATCAGTTACATCAATAATTTCATCTATATTTTTTATTGCTTCAGGTTTTTCAATCTTTGCAATTACCTTATGGTGTAAATTTCTTTTTGCAATTATCTCCTTAAGAATACGAACATCATCAGCCTTTCTTACAAATGAAAGTCCAATCCATTCAATTTTTTCTGACAACACAAACTCTAAATCTTCTTTGTCTTTTTTAGTAAGACAAGGAAGGGAGATTGGTGTATTAGGTAAGTTTACCCCTTTTCTTGATTGCAAAAGCCCTCCAAAAACTACTTTTAAAACTACCGTATCTTTTTTATTTGTACTAACTACCTTAAGTGCTAATTTTCCGTCATCTAACAATACTTTATCTTTTGCATTAACATCTTTTGCAAAATTCTGGTAGTTGATGTAAATGCAGTCTTTTTTATCTTTAGTGCTAAAAATCACTTCATTCCCTTTTACAAGATTTATTGGATTTTTAAATTCTCCAACTCTTATTTTTGGTCCTTGTAGGTCTGCTAATATTGCAGTATGAACATGCAATTCTTGGTTAATTTCTTTAATATTTGAAATTATCTCTTTTGCATCATCATGAGTTAAATGAGAGAAATTTAACCTACAAACATTCACCCCTTTACTAATAATCTTCTTCAGCATTTCTTTTGAAGATGTAGCTGGACCAATTGTTGCTATTATTTTAGTTTTTCTTATCATGTATTATAAATCTATCACTATTTTTAGTTTTTTCTAAGTCTAGTTCAAACACCAAAAGTATGTCATTTATTGCTCTTAATTTACTTAAAAATGACTCTTTTGTATCACACCAACATTCATCTTTAATAACTAAAAAGTAATTTACACTTTTTTGTGATGGAATTAAGTAACCCTTCTTGGTTCTGTTTGCGAGAAGGTTAATCTGTGCTCCGCTTTCAGTTTTAGTTTTATATCTTGTAAATAACAATTCATCTGAAATCGAATGCTCATCAGTCATTTCAAAATTTAATAAAAGTGTGTTATTTAAATTCCAACACAGTTTATATGCTTTGCTATGGCTGTTTATTGCTAAAACAACAAATTCATATTCTTGGTCACATTCTAATGTGTAATGCATTTTCATTAGGGCTAAAATACAATTTTATATGCTTTTTTGGCTGCTTTTTGTTCGGCTTCCTTTTTTGATGATCCCTTTGCTTCTGCAATTTTATTATTATTAAGATAAATTGCAATTAAAAATTCTTTCTTATGATCAGGCCCTTCTTGTTTTTCCACTTTATACTCCATATTTATATTCTCCTTTTGGGAATATTTTAAAAGTTTACTCTTAAAATCTGTATCTGATAATTCATTTAAAAACTCTGAAGTATAAATATGCTTTTGAACAAATAAGTTTGTTTTACCAAAACCCTTATCTATATAGATTGCTCCTAAAATTGCCTCCAAAGTATTTCCATAAACACTAAGAGGTATTTTATTCAATTTACTTTTAATCTCTTGAGCTGGAATTATCTTTTTACCAACCAGGTTCAAGTGTTTTCTCCCTACAATTATTGATCTTTTTTGAGACAAAAAACCCTCTGCTTCATTGGGATAATCATTAAATAATGATTCCGAAACTATAGAGGATAGAATCGCATCACCTAGGTATTCTAATCTCTCGTTATGACTATTCTTATTGGAAGATTTATGAATAAATGCTTTTTTATAAATTTCATTTTCAGAATGATACCCTAATAATTGAAATAAAAAAAGCTCACCTTTATTTTTAAAAGTGAGCTTTGATATTATTGTTTTAAAAAAACTTATGATTCGTATTTTTTAAATACTACAGAGGCATTATGTCCTCCAAATCCAAATGTATTAGTAAGTGCATAATTAACTTTCCTTTTTTGTGCTGTATTAAGGGTTAAATTCAACTTATTGTCAATATTTGGATCATCTGTTTTATGATTTATTGTAGGGGGAATAGTGTCGTTTTTTACCGCCATTATACAAGCAATAGACTCAATTACTCCAGCAGCACCCAAAAGATGTCCTGTCATTGATTTAGTTGAGCTAATATTTAAATTATACGCATGCTCCCCAAACAAATCCTTAATTGCCTTTGTTTCTGCAATATCTCCAAGAGGTGTAGATGTTCCGTGAACATTTATATAATCAATATCTGTAACATCAACACCAGCGTCTTCAATAGCTAGTTTCATTACATTTCTTGCTCCTAATCCTTCCGGGTGTGGAGCTGTAATATGATGTGCATCTGCTGTTAATCCTCCTCCAACAACTTCTGCATAAATTGTTGCTCCCCTTTTTATAGCGTGCTCATATTCTTCCAACACAATTGCTCCAGCCCCTTCTCCCATTACAAAGCCGTCCCTATCTTTATCGAATGGGCGAGATGCTGATTGTGGGTCATCATTACGAGTAGATAACGCCATCATTGCGTTAAAACCTCCCATTCCTGTTTCAAAAATACAAGCCTCAGAACCACCAGCAATAAAAATATCTGCCTTATTCCATTTAATATAATTAAATGCGTCAATTAATGCATTTGTTGATGAAGCACAAGCTGAAACTGTAGTAAAGTTTGGGCCTCTAAAACCATATTTTATTGAAATATGACCAGCAGGAATATCAGAAATTAACTTTGGAATAAAAAATGGACTATATCTAGGTGTTCCGCTCCCCTTTGCAAAATCAGAAGCTTCTTGTTGAAATGTTTTCATTCCTCCAATTCCAGAACCCCAAATAACTCCAGCTCTATCTATATCTATGTCCTCAATATTTAAAAGCGAATCATTTATTGCCTCATCCGCTACAACCATAGCGTACTGGCAAAAAGGATCCATTTTTCTTGCTGCTTTTTTGTGTAAAAAATCTGTAACCTCAAAGTCTTTTAACTCGCAAGCAAATTGTGTTTTAAAATTTGAAGGATCAAAATTGGTGATTGGTGCGGCACCACTTACTCCATCAACTAATGATTTCCAATAATCTTGTAAATTGTTACCTATAGGAGTTAAAGCTCCTATTCCTGTAACAACTACTCTTCTGCTTTTCATTTTTAGTTAGGCTTTCGCTTCTTCAATAAAAGAAACAGCATCACCAACTGTTGCAATAGCTTCAGCTTTATCGTCTGGAATTTGAATGTCAAATTCTTTTTCGAATTCCATAATAAGCTCTACTGTATCTAAAGAATCTGCTCCTAAATCATTTGTAAAACTTGCTGCAGCTGTTACCTCACTAGCATCAACCCCTAGGTTATCAATAATAATTGCTTTTACTTTTTCTGCTATATCTGACATGTTAATATGTTTTTAGTTAATAAGGTGCAAATAAAACTATAATAAAAAGAATTTGCAAACTTTCTTATTTTCTATTTTAACATCTGTTTGTTTATACTATTTTTGATAAAAATTTTAAGGAGTGAAAAAGTTAGCAATTTTTGGTTCAGGGGCGGGAAGTAATGCTAAGAATATTTGTGTTTATTTCAATAACTCATCTGATATTAAGGTAGTGATGATGTGTACAAATAGAAAAGATGCTTTTATTGTAGAGAGAGCTAAAAAATTGAAGATTCCAATGGTTTTTACATCAAAAACTGAGCTTGAAAATTTTGATGATTTAGCTAAAATACTGGAAAAATATAAGGTTGATTATATTATTTTAGCTGGGTTTTTATTAAAAATACCTTCAAAAATGCTTGAAAAGTACCAAAATAAGATTATTAATATTCACCCCTCTTTACTACCTAAATATGGCGGAAAGGGGATGTATGGGAAAAATATTTATAAAGCAGTTTTAGAAAACAAAGAAGTTGAAAGTGGAATTAGTGTCCATTTTGTAAATCAAAATTATGATGAGGGGGAGATTATTTTCCAAGAAAGTTTTATTCTTTCTCCTGATGAAAGCTTAAATAGTTTAACTACTAAGGTTCACGAATTAGAACAATCTTTATTTCCTAAAATTATTGAAAAAACATTATTTTCCTTATGAGTATAATTATTTATACTGATGGTTCTGCTAAAGGCAATCCTGGAAATGGGGGTTATGGAATTGTAATGATGAGTGGTAGTTATCGAAAAGAATTAAAGCAGGGGTTTAAGTTGACTACAAACAATAGAATGGAGTTATTGGCTGTAATTATTGCTCTTGAAAGTGTAAAAAAAGAAAATTCTGAAATTACAATTTACTCTGACTCAAAATATGTTATTGATTCAGTAGAAAAAAAATGGGTGTTTGGTTGGGAGAAAAAGAATTTCAATAAAAAGAAAAATCCTGATTTATGGATTAGGTTTCTTAAAATTTATAGAATGCAAAAAGTTTCTTTTATCTGGGTAAAGGGTCATGCTAACAACAAGGAAAATGAAAGGTGTGATTTTTTAGCAGTTGAAGCTGCTGATGGCCAAAGCCTATTAACCGATCATTGGTATGAAAACAATGTGGCTAATAAGGGTGATTCTTTATTTTAAAGAAATATCAAACTTAACCAAATTCACAAACTCATTAATTCTTGCGTCAACATCATCCTGGTTGATTTCAGTTAACTTCTGTGTTCCAAATTTCTCCACACAAAATGATGCCATTGCAGAGCCGTTAATTACTGCTCTCTTCATGTTTTCAAACGAAACATCATTAGTTTTAGCTAAATAACCAATAAATCCTCCTGCAAAAGAATCTCCCGCTCCTGTTGGATCAAAAACTTCTTCTAAAGGTAATGCTGGTGCAAAAAACACTTCTTTGTTATTAAATAACAATGCCCCATGCTCACCTTTTTTAATAATTAAATATTTAGGTCCCATTGCTAATATTACTTTTGCCGCTTTAACTAACGAGTATTCGCCAGAAAGCTGACGCGCTTCTTCATCATTAATGGTAAGAACATCAACTTCTTTTAATGCTTCTTTCAGGTCATCCATAAAAAGATCCATCCAAAAATTCATAGTATCCAAAACAATTAATTTTGGCCTTTTTGTCATTTGATCTAAAACCTTCTTTTGTACCGAAGGCATCAAATTTCCTAACATTAAAAATTCTGAATCTTTAAATTCTTCTGGTACAATTGGTTCAAAATTTTCTAAAACATTAAGTTGAGTATCCATTGTATCTCTAGTGTTCATGTTATTATGATACTTACCTGACCAGAAAAAAGTTTTCTCTCCTTCTTTTATTTGAAGCCCTTTAGTGTTTACATTTTTTTCTTTTAACATTTGAATAGTCTCTTTAGGAAAGTCTTCTCCAACTACAGATACTAAATTTAATTTCTTTGTAAAAAAAGATGATGACAAGCAAATATATGTTGCTGCCCCTCCAACTATTTTATCTGTTTTTCCAAAAGGTGTTTCTATCGCGTCAAAAGCTACTGTGCCTACTACTAAAATACTCATAAAATTTTTTTTGCAAATATATTGTATTATTTAATCCATTCTTATATTTTTGCAGCCGTTTTTAACAAACACTCCTCCTTAGCTCAGCTGGTTAGAGCATCTGACTGTTAATCAGAGGGTCCTAGGTTCGAGTCCTAGAGGGGGAGCAAAAAAACCAATCATATGATTGGTTTTTTTTATTTTAAAAAATCCCTACCGCTAACTGTATCCATATAGTTAAGAATATTGCAACAACACATATGATAATTGTTGTGTTATGTGTATGTTTTTTTGAATATCTAATCAAAAATAAAGTTGTTGTTAGTAAAAATCCCATCATTAAAAAATCAAAAATATTCCAATTAACTTCACTAGAAAACTGCATTGCAATAAGTGGGATTAACAAAATACCAAAAACTATTAAAAATATTCTTTTCATCTAAAATCAATATTAAACAAAAAATCCAACCATAAAGGTTGGACTTTTTGCGTATTAACCAAAAAATATGTTTCACTCTTTGATTTTTTTATTTGCTTACAATAACGCTATTTTGCGCACTAATATTGTTCTTAAACTCCACACCATCAATATTATATACAATTACATCTTTTAAGGTACACACCCATTTGTTATCAAAATCATCAATAAATAATGAGGTTACAAGCGCTTTTTTGTGGCTTATTTTATGTTTTTTCCAATCTTCTCCATCAAAAGAAACAACTCCTTTATCGGTTCCCACCCAAATTTGATCATAATCATCATAAACCAAAGATTTAATTGTATTTGTTTTAAGTGGTGTGTTTTTTTTATTGAACAAAACCCATTGATCGTCTTGTATAGTAATTATACCTCTTTTTGTTGCTATCCATTTTTTTCCTTCACCGTCAATTACTATATCCCAAATATTATTATTAGGTAACTCTGAGTTTTTTGTGTTATAAATTCTCCATATATTATTTGAAAAACTATATAAACCACTATTTGTTCCAAGCCAAACGACATTATTATGATCTACACTCATTGATATAAAATCATCATCAATTATTCCATTTTTATCACTTGACAAAATCACTTCAAAATCATTACTATATTTTACCAACCCTTTTGATGTTGCTATTAAAATATTATCTTTTATTTTTATAATTTTCCTGATTTTATCAGAAGGGAGTTTGCTGTTTTTTGAAGTATAAACATCCCAAGTGTTATTATCAATTACCAGCAACCCTTCAGTGGTACCAATGTATTTTGTGTTACCAACTATTTTTATTGATAAAATCTTATTAGAAGGTAGTTTGCTGTTTTTAGATGTGATTGTATGCCACCTTTTACCATTGTAACAAATTAAACCTTCAAGTGTTCCTATCCAATTTAATCCAGTATTATCAGTTGCAATTGCAGTTATGTTTTGATCAGGAATAGGAGAATTTGAGAAACTAAATATTTTTTTACCCTCTGTTTGTGCAGAAAGTAAAAATGGTAAAATAATAATTGTAAGTAAAAATTGTTTCATAGTCGTTTCCCGTTACTTTGATTAACGACTATATTTTAGGAAGGGTTACGAAATACTATTTTTTCTTTTTAAAAAGTCTGCTTTTTCCTTTTTTAGTTTTTCCTCCAACCTTATCTCCATCTTTATAAAGCACTAAACTCCATTTTGTTTTTTTCTTTTCTTTTGTTTTGGTAGACGACCCATCATAATCAGCACATTTTAGAGTTGAAGTGCCGTTAAACGTTTTCTTTTTCGTTCTGCATGACGATAAAATCAAAACACTTAACAACAAGATAATGATATGTTTACTTTTTATTAGCACTTGATGGTAAAATTACTATTATTTTTGCCACAATAATATGAAGAAAAAGAAAAAATCTAAGAAAAATAGAAAAGGTGAGTTTTCAAACACTCGTCTATATGATTTGTTATTAGTAATTTTTAGAGAAAATTCTAAAAAGAAGCTAAATTACAAACAGGTTGGTAAAATTTTAAAAGTTAAAGAAATGGGTGTGAAAATCCAGATAATTGATGTGATGAAAGATATGGTTTTATCAGGTGTTTTAGAAGAAACTCAAAGAGGTTCGTTTAGGTTGAAGGAGAAGACGTCAAAAATTATTACCACTATAAAAAACACTAATCAAAGAGGTGTTTATGCAAATATTGATGATGAAAATGAGGTTTTCATCCCAAAAGAATACAGTCAATTTGCCTTAGCTGGTGATGAGGTGGAAGTGTTGCTTTTTACAAAAAGAAAGAAAAAACAAGAGGGAGAGGTTGTAAGTGTTATTAAAAGAAAAAAGACCGAATTTGTTGGTGTAATAGATAATTCGTCATCAAATTATTTTTTAATAACTGATGATAGAAGGGTTTCTTTTGATGTTTTTATACCACCAAAATCAGTTAGAAAAGAATACTTAAACAAAAAAGTATTGGTAAAAGTAGAGGGTTGGAATGAAAATTATAAAAACCCTATTGGTAAGGTTATTGAAATAATTGGAAAAGTTGATGACCATAATACCGAAATAAACTCCATTCTTTATGATTATGGTTTTGCACCAAAATTCCCAAAAGAAGTTGAAAAATCAGCTAATAGTATAGCTAAAAAAATCTCAGCTGAAGAAATTAAGAATCGTTTAGACCTTAGAAAAACAACTACTTTTACTATTGATCCAAAGGATGCAAAAGACTTTGATGATGCATTATCAGTAAAAAAACTAAATAATGGAAATTGGGAAATAGGTGTGCATATTGCTGACGTATCTCATTATGTGAAAAAAGGGGGTATTATTGACAAAGAGGCTGTTGAAAGGGCTACTTCTGTTTATTTGGTGGATAGAGTTATTCCAATGCTTCCTGAAATACTATCTAATAATATCTGTTCATTAAAACCAAATGTTGATCGTTTAGCCTACTCGGTTTTGTTTGAAATGGATGAAAAAGCAAATTTGGTTGATTACAAAATAGCAAAAACCGTTATTCATTCTGATGTTCGTTTTACTTACCAAACAGCACAGGATGTTATTGATAATAAAAAAGGAGAGCTTTCGGTTGAGTTGCTTTTGTTAGATAAATTATCTAAAGTATTAAGAATAAAAAGACAAAAAAAAGGGTCAATAAATTTTGAAAGCACTGAGGTTAAATTTATTTTAGATAAAGACAATAACCCTATAGATGTTTATTTTAAAGAGAGTTTATCAACCAATCATTTGATTGAGGAGTTTATGCTTTTAGCAAACAAAACAGTTGCTAAACATATTGGTTTTCCAAAAAAAGAAGCTAAATCATTTGTATATAGAGTTCATGATTTACCAGATACAGATAGAATTTCAACTTTAAATAATATTGTAAAAAAGTTTGGTCACTCTATAAATAATGAAAATTCAAATAAACTTTCAGAATCATTAAATGATTTGCTTAAAAAAGTGAAGGGTAAAAAAGAACAACAAATGGTTGAAACATTAACTATTCGTTCAATGGCAAAAGCTGTTTATTCAACTAATAACATTGGTCATTATGGGTTGGCTTTTGATTATTACTCTCATTTTACTTCTCCAATTAGAAGATACCCTGATTTAATAGTTCATAGGTTACTAGAAGATTATATTAATGGTGCAACTTCAGTAGGTAAAGAAAATTTAGAGAAGGTTTGTAAACACTGTTCTGAAATGGAAAAAGTAGCATCAACTGCTGAGCGAGATTCTATTAAATACATGCAGGTAAAATTCCTTAAAAATAAAATTGGTGATTCCTTTGAGGGTGTGGTTTCTGGTGTAACTGAATGGGGTTTGTATGTAGAAATTATAGAAAATAAATGTGAGGGTTTGGTTAAGGTTAGTAGTATAAAAGATGATCATTATATTTATGATGAAAAAAAATATGCCCTAATTGGATACCGAACAAAAGTCAGTTACCAACTAGGGCAAAAAGTTAAAATTAAAATACAAAGAGCTGACTTAGAAAGAAAGCAAATGGATTTTATTTTAGTTTAATTATTCTATAATTAATTTTCTTGTTTCATTTAAATTATTTCCTTCAAACTTAACTTGATAAATTCCTTTAGCTAGCATTGAAATATTAACATATTCTTTATTTGAAATTTTATTTTCTAAAACTAATTTACCTTGAATATCATAAATTTTAATAATTGATTTTTCAAGTAAATTTGAAATATAAATATTATCAGTAGCTGGATTTGGATAAATATTAACTTTGTCTGGTCCATTTAATTCTAATCCTATTGAAGTTGTTGCACACGGAGTATATCCTAAAATTTCTGCATCATCTATAGAGTTTGAAGATGAATTATCAATCATATTTCCATTGTCTATTAACATACCAACAATATGAATTTTTGATAAATCCCATGATGGGTCTAAAGTAAATTCGAAACATAAAGTTTCAGTATCTCCAGAATTATATGAAGTATTTGCTAATGAACTTCCATTAAAGTTTGGTGCAATACCTCTAGCTACATGTCTGTATACCATTTGTGATGCAGGAACAGAAGATGGTTTATTTGCCCAATCACTTCCATCTACATCTATTAAAGAAGATCCTCCACTATATGAATTAGATTGATAATATTGTGGTGTAGTACCTGTAACTGAATCTTCAACTAAAACACAAGCTAATTTGTAATTTCCGCTTACTGAATTTTGGAAATTAATAGTTAAGTTTACCTTAAGATTATTTCCTGTTAATTCTGCACCATTTGTAATCACTCCGTTTGGTTCAATTATTATTCTTTGTAAAAAATCATTTTTAAAAGCTCCCGGATCTATTTCTTGTCCTCTATCAACCATTCCGCTTGGATATCCCCCAATATATGGAGCCATTCCATTATCATAATCAGCATCTGTCATTGGATCTCCATTATGTACAGCAATACCCTGCCAATATCCTTCATAATCATTATCCATCCAGTTTAAAGCTACAGCTCCTCTAGGACACCAACCGCACCATGTACCTGTTGCTTCCTCACCAATTACTAGTTTTCCTGCTGCAGGTGTAATAACTTCTATGTTTATTGTCATTTGATCATCTAAAGGTTCGTCATCTTGTCCTAAACCGTTAACATTATATACTGTAGCTACTCCTGGATTTGTTCCTGAAATTAAAGAAATAGAGTTGTTAAAATTAACCTGATAAACATCAAGTGTAACCATGTTTAATCCACTAATATTTTCAGTAATTGTATTTCCATTATATTCAAAATCAACATCAAAAGAAGTAACGTTTGTTAAACCTAAATTTCTAATTTCTACAGAAGGATTTCTTGTTTGACCAGTTAAACCTGTTATTGGGGTAACTGAAGAAACTTGAGCATTTAAATTTTCTAAAACCGCAGGTGTATAAGAATAACAAACATCATCTACATAAAATTGATGTCCTGTAATCGGATATAAATCTAATGATGCAATTTTATTAACTGTATTTGTAAAACTTCCTTGAGATTGGTTATCTATAAATATTTCCCAATTGTTATTTGTTAAATCAACAACTGTTTTTATTTCAAACCATGTATTCATAGGGTATGTTGATGTTAAAAAAATTGTTGCCCCTCCTCCATTTTGAAAAGAAATATTACCTGTTGCATCCATTTGTACATCTAAACTCCATGTTGTTCCTGGAGTATTTTCGGCTTGAAAATTAAAATATGCACCTGTTCCTTGATTAACAAAAAAGTTTGCAGAAAATTCAAAATCTCCAATAGTATATGGAGTACCTGAACCAAAAGGAAGTACAACATCTTGTGGTCCCCCTGCTCCTACTGCCTCAAAATACAAAGAAAAATCTCCAGAATTTGATAATATATTAGTTACATCAGCATCATCTACATAAGGAGGAGTTGGAGATGTAATAGACCCCCAAGTTTCCCAATCAGAAGAAGTTGCTGCAATAGGATCTCCATTTTGATAAGAATCAAAGTTATCACAAAAAGAAACTGATGTTCCTTGTGAAAAAACACTACCAACTAAAAGTAAAGCGGTAGATAAAGTAAATATTTTTTTCATATTTTTAAATTTATTAGTGAGTTGTAAAAGTACAATAATTTTATAAAATTAAAAATTGAGTTTAGTTTTATATTATAATATATATTTATGTTATTTTTAAAATAAAAAAGAAAGATTATTTATATATATAAGTGTTAACTCAGTTAATAAATTTAGTTGTAATTTTTAGTTTATATTATATATTAAAAAAAACTCACATATTTTTTTAATAATTGTTAATTTTTAAATTATAATAATCAACTACTTAAACATTATATTAACATTTATTAATAGTTGTTAATAAGCTAAACCAACAGCTTTATTTTAATAAATAAAACTATTTTTACAATTAAATAAAGTTAATAAGTGAGTTTAAAAGTAAAATATAAAAAACAATAATTTTACTTGACTTTAAAAATTGATAAAGGCTTAGTTTTTATAATTATAAATTAAAGAGAAGTTGTTTTATTTGGTTACTTATTTATTAACATATTTTTAAAATAAATATTAATAAGTAAAATAAACCTACTAGGTTAAATTTTATAATTACTAACACACTGTTAAAATAATAAATTATGAAAATAGGGGTAGCTTGTGATCATGCAGGGTTTGAATATAAAGAAAAACTAAAAGAACTTTTATCTAGTAAAGGTAATGAAATAAGAGATTATGGATGCTATTCTTTGGAGAGTGTGGACTACCCAGATTTTGCACATAAATTAGCTGAAAGCATTGAAAATGGAGAAAATGAATTGGGAATTCAATTTTGTGGAACGGGTAATGGAATTAATATGTCGGCTAATAAACACCAAGGAATTAGATCGGCACTTTGTTGGAATACTCACATTGCAGAGCAGGCAAGGCTACATAATAATGCAAACGTATTAACTATGCCAGC
>ENA-OREB01001046-OREB01001046.1-marine-metagenome-genome-assembly--contig:-NODE-1046-length-13747-cov-3.016971_pt1 | contig 13747 bp, 9 predicted proteins | sample MGYA00248625_ERZ508552 | MGnify/ENA primary metagenome ERZ508552 (study PRJEB26219, sample SAMN06267888) | marine metagenome | isolation source: Monterey Bay, California, USA | place: USA:Monterey Bay...
AAAGCTGGAATCATGTTTTGGGACTGCGCTCATGAGGGCTCTGCCGGCATGATGGCAGACGGCTACACCCGCGCAACTGGTGAAATGTCCATGATGATCGCGCAAAACGGTCCTGGCATTACAAACTTCGTCACCGCGGTGAAAACAGCCTATTGGAACCACACTCCCTTGCTGTTGGTTACACCACAAGCGGCCAACAAGACCATCGGTCAGGGTGGCTTCCAAGAGGTTGAACAGATGAAATTGTTCGAAGATATGGTTGCCTATCAAGAAGAGGTGCGTGATCCGAGCCGGGTCGCTGAGGTTCTTAATCGTGTGATCATGCAGGCCCATCGTGCCTCTGCTCCAGCGCAAATTAACATCCCGCGGGATATGTGGACCCAGGTCGTTGATGTCGAACTGCCAAAGATTGTCTCATTCGAGCGTCCACAAGGCGGTGAAAGCGCAGTTTCTGAGGCTGCTAAATTGATCTCAAGCGCGAAATTCCCGGTTATTCTGAACGGTGCAGGTGTTGTTTTGGCGGACGCTTTCGACGATGTCGCCGCTTTGGCTGAGCGTTTGGATGCGCCGGTTTGTGTTGGGTATCAGCACAACGATGCGTTCCCAGGCTCGCATCCATTGTTTGCAGGTCCTTTGGGATACAATGGCTCAAAGGCCGGGATGGAGCTGATCTCACGTGCCGACGTCGTCGTCGCACTGGGCACACGGCTTAACCCGTTCTCGACGTTGCCAGGCTATGGAATTGATTACTGGCCAACCAACGCGAAAATCATTCAAGTGGACATCAACCCAGATCGGATCGGTTTGACTAAACCTGTGACCGTCGGCATCGTGGGTGACGCAAAGAAAGTGGCGCAAGGTCTCTTGGCCCGTCTGTCTGATACCGCAGGTGATGCGGGTCGCCAGGAGCGCAAGAACCTGATTGCCACAACGAAATCAGCCTGGGCGCAAGAGTTGACGTCCATGGATCACGAAGATGACGATCCTGGTACAACTTGGAACCAGCGTGCACGTGCGGACAAGCCAGATTGGATGTCTCCGCGTATGGCGTGGCGCGCTATTCAATCGGCTCTGCCAAAAGAGGCGATTATATCCTCAGATATTGGCAACAACTGCGCCATCGGCAATGCCTACCCGTCCTTTGATGAGGGCCGTAAGTATCTCGCACCCGGTCTCTTCGGTCCCTGTGGCTACGGTCTGCCCTCGATTGTCGGCGCGAAAATTGGCCAGCCACAAGTTCCTGTAGTCGGTTTTGCAGGTGACGGTGCCTTCGGGATTGCGGTCAATGAGCTGACAGCGATTGGCCGGGAAGAATGGCCCGCTGTGACACAGATCGTGTTCCGGAACTACCAATGGGGCGCTGAAAAGCGTAACTCTACCCTATGGTTCGACGACAATTTTGTCGGCACTGAGTTGGACACCAAAGTCTCCTACGCCGGGATCGCCCAGGCGTGTGGCCTGATTGGTGTGCAGGTGAAAACTATGGACGAGTTGACCGATGTGTTAAATCAAGCCATCAAAGATCAAATGGAAAACAATAAAACCACTTTGATCGAGGTCTTGTTGAACCAAGAATTGGGTGAGCCTTTCCGTCGGGATGCAATGAAAAAACCTGTTCAAGTTGCAGGCGTGTCTTCGACAGATATGGCGGCTGAATAAGGAGCTTCGGTGTGGCGGCATTTCGCGATATTCTTGCCGCCACCTCCGGCGCAACGCCAACGATAGTATTGAGCGAGGGTGCGGACCCTCGCGTTGCAGAAGCCGCGGTCGCGGCTTCTGCTGCGAATTTGGCCAAGATTATTTGCATCGGCGACCCGGCCTTGGTGCAACCGGCGCTGGCCGCGGCGGGCGGAACTGGCGATATCCTCATAGAAACCCCCGCCACAAGTGCGCGATTGCCCAGCTATGTTGCGGAATATGTCCGCAAGCGTGCGGCCAAGGGCATGACGCCCGAAAAGGCCCAGGTGGAATTGTCCCAAGCCAATTTTTTCGCGGCAGCGATGGTCGCGGCCGGAGATGCCGATGGCACGATTGGCGGGGCGGTCTATGCCACGCCGGATATCATTCGCGCAGCACTCAAGGTGATTGGCACCGCAGAGGGTACAAAGCTGTTATCATCTTTTTTCTTCATGCTTTTCGAAGATCGCCCAGATCTACCCAGCCCTGTGAATGTCTTCACTGACTGTGGTTTGGTGATTGACCCAAGCGCTGAAGAATTGGCCGATATTGCGATGTCTTCTGCAGAATCGATGCGCAGTCTCACCGGGCTGGAGCCAAAAATCGCCATGCTGTCGTTCTCAACGCATGGCAGTGCCAAACATCCCAATGTCACCAAAGTCAGCGAGGCTACAGCTTTGGTTCAGGCGGCGCGACCGGATCTTGTGGTCGATGGCGAATTGCAATTTGATGCCGCCATGGTGCCGTCAATCGGCGCTGCGAAAGCACCGGGTTCACCCGTCGCTGGGCAGGCCAATGTCTTTGTCTTTCCGAATTTGGATGCAGGCAATATTGGGTATAAAATTGCGCAGCGTTTTGGTGGTGCCAAGGCCATTGGTCCGATTTTACAAGGCCTGGCGAGACCCGCAAATGATTTGTCACGCGGCTGTACTGCGGATGACATCATCGACATGATTTGTGTAACGGCAGCTCAGGCAGCCGTCCAAAAAAATACCTGACTGGCAGGCAATAGGGGGTCCTACCCATGGGATTTGAAGAACCAAAACTGAACTTGTCACCCAAAGTGAGTGATGAGATTCGCAAGACCACTTGCTATATGTGCGCTTGTCGTTGTGGGATCAATGTCCACATGAAGGAGGGCAAGGTTGCCTATATCGAAGGCAACCGCGATCACCCTGTGAATAAGGGGGTTCTTTGTGCCAAAGGCTCGGCGGGTATTATGCAGGTCAATGCCCCCTCGCGCCTGCGCGCGCCACTGAAGCGGGTCGGGCCGCGGGGCTCCGGGGCTTTTGAAGAAATTTCATGGGACGAGGCGCTACAGCTGGCGCAGGATTGGTTGGAACCGGTCCATAAAGAAAACCCCGAAAAACTGGCGTTTTTTACCGGGCGCGATCAATCACAAAGCTTCACCTCCTTTTGGGCCCAGGGGTTCGGCACGCCTAACTATGCAGCCCACGGTGGTTTTTGCTCGGTGAATATGGCCGCCGGCGGCATATACACCATGGGCGGCGCTTTTTGGGAATTTGGACAACCCGATTGGGAGCGGACAAAATTGTTCATGCTCTTTGGCGTGGCCGAAGATCACGACAGCAACCCGATCAAAATGGGTTTGGGGCGGTTGAAGGAACGTGGTGCGAAGGTGATTGGGGTCAATCCGATTCGCACAGGATATAATGCGATTTCCGACGAATGGGTTGGCATTACGCCTGGCACAGATGGATTGTTCATCCTCTCCATGGTGCATTTGTTGCTCAAAGCTGGCAAAGTGGATTTGAATTATCTCGCTCAGTTGACCAATGCGCCGGCATTGGTGGACAGCACTGAGGGGCCAAACAAAGGCATGTTGTTGCGCGGCGCTGATGGCAAGCTTCTGGTTATTGATCGCAAAACCAAAAAACCTGTGGCCTTTGATACCAAAGGCATCACGCCAGATTTGGCCGCCACTTACGAAGGGCATCGCACGGTATTCCAGCATCTGGCCGAGCGTTATTTGTCCGATGATTATGCACCTGAAAATGTTGCCAAACGCTGTGGCATTTCCGCTGATCGTATCAGGGCCATTGCCGCAGATCTGGCGCGGGTCGCCTTTGACGAGGCCTTCGAGCTTGATCAGCCCTGGACAGATTTCCGCGGTAATAAGCATGAAAAGATGATTGGTCGCCCGGTGTCGTTCCACGCCATGCGTGGGATATCGGCGCATTCAAATGGTTTTCAAACCTGCCGCAGCCTGCATTTGCTGCAAATCATCCTAGGCACGGTTGAGGTGCCCGGCGGGTTCCGCTTTAAGCCTCCTTATCCCAAACCTGTCTCCGCGCATCCCAAACCGCATTGCAAAGTCACCCCCGGCGCCGCACTGGACGGGCCGCATTTGGGCTATGTTCAAGGGCCGGATGATCTGTGCCTGAAAGATGATGGCAGTGCTGCACGAATTGACAAGGCCTACACTTGGGAAAACCCCATGTCGGCCCATGGTCTGATGCATATGGTGATTTCCAACGCCCATGCTGGCGATCCTTATAAAATCGATGTCTTGTTCATGTATATGGCGAATATGAGCTGGAACAGCTCGATGAACAGTGGCGGCGTCATGGAGATGCTCACCGATAAGGACGAAAACGGCGAGTACGTTATCCCAAAGATCATCTACAGCGATGCCTATTCTTCGGAAATGGTGGCCTATGCGGATCTGATTTTGCCAGACACAACCTATCTGGAGCGCCATGACTGCATTTCTTTGCTGGATCGGCCGATCTGCGAGGCGGGTGGCGCGGCCGATAGTATCCGCTGGCCAGTGGTCGAGCCGGATCGCGATGTGCGTGGCTTTCAGTCGGTTCTGGTCGATTTGGGCGCGCGCTTGGGGCTCAAGGGCTTTGTCAATGACGATGGATCCGCCAAATACAAAGACTACGCAGATTACATCGTCAATCACGAGCGCCGCCCGGGTGTGGGGCCGCTGATTGGCTTCCGTGGTGAGGCGGGCCAAGAGGAAGGGCGTGGTGCGCCGAACATCCACCAAATGCAAGCCTATATCGACAATGGCGGGTTTTATGAAATCCACGTGCCCGAAGGGGCCGAGTATTACAAACCCTGGAACGTGACCTATCAAGATTGGGCTGTGAAAATCGGCATTTATGATGCGCCGCAACCCTATCTTTTTGACATATATTCCGAGCCAATGCGCCGCTTTCAATTAGCTGCAGAGGGTCATGGCGAGCGGCAACCGCCAGAGCATCTGCGCGCGCAGATCAAACAGACGTTGGATCCGCTGCCGATGTGGTATGCGCCGTTTGAGGATGGCGCGGTAGATGTGGAAGAATTCCCCATCCATGCCCTGACCCAGCGTCCAATGGCAATGTATCATTCTTGGGGGACGCAAAACGCTTGGTTGCGGCAAATCCACGGGCAAAATCCGCTCTTTGTCCCCACCAAGATTTGGAAGGCCAATGGCTTTGCTGAGGGTGACTGGGCGCGGGTCACGTCCGCCCATGGCTCGATTGTGGTGCCCGTGGCGCATATGGCGGCTCTGAATGAAAATACCGTTTGGACCTGGAACGCGATTGGCAAGCGCAAAGGCGCTTGGGCGCTGGATGAGGCAGCGCCTGAGGCAACCAAAGGCTTCCTGCTCAACCATCTGATTCACGAGCTGCAACCGCCCAAGGGCGACGGGCTGCGGTGGTCCAATTCTGATCCGGTAACCGGCCAAGCGGCCTGGTTTGATCTGCGGGTGAAAATCGAGAAGGCCGAAAGCCAATCCGAAAGCAGCCCCCGCTTTGAGCTGATCACCTCCCCTGTGGGGACTGGGCCCAGAGAATTGGAATGGAAAGTAAGCAAATGATGGGTGTTGCCAAATTCATCTCAGAAACGTTGGAACATATTGCGCGCGGTGCGGCTTCAGCCAGAAACGACTGCGCTTACCAACACATATATTCAGCAAAACAGGGGCAAAAGTAAATGACAACGCTTCTCAAAACCACCTCGGCGAAGAAGCTGGGCTTGGTCATTGACCTTGACACCTGCGTCGGCTGCCATGCCTGTGTGGTCAGCTGCAAAGGCTGGAACACCGAGAACTATGGCGCGCCCCTGTCAGATCAGGATCCTTACGGGTCTGATCCTTCGGGCACCTTCCTGAACCGTGTGCATTCCTATGAGGTGCAACCCGAGACCGGCCCGGCGCAGTTGATTCACTTCCCGAAATCTTGCCTGCATTGCGAAGACGCGCCCTGCGTCACCGTTTGCCCCACCGGCGCGAGCTATAAGCGCGCTGAGGATGGGATTGTGCTGGTCAATGAGGATGCCTGCATTGGCTGCGGTCTTTGTGCCTGGGCCTGCCCTTATGGGGCGCGGGAGATGGATCAAGCGGCGGGTGTGATGAAGAAATGCACGCTCTGTGTCGACCGGATCTACAATGACAACCTACCGGAAGAGGATCGGGTTCCGTCCTGTGTACGCACATGCCCATCCGGCGCGCGGCATTTTGGCGATTTGGGCGATGAAACCTCCGAGGTGTCGCAATTGGTGGCGGCGCGCGGGGGCATGGATCTTATGCCTGAACTGGGCACCAAGCCGGTGAACAAATACCTTCCGCCACGTCCGAAAGATGTGCCGACCGATCTTGATATCTTGGCCCCCTATTTGGAGCCAGTTTCGGGAACTCAAAAAGGCTTCCTTGGGTGGCTCGACAAAGCTTTGGAGAAACTCTGATGCATCCTGCTGGTTCTGTAATACTTTTCACTGTCGCGTCGGGTTTGGGCTTTGGCATGCTGACCTGGCTGGGGTTTGGTCTGCCAGATGCGCGCGGCTGGGCGGCGTTTTTCCACTATGCTTTGGCCTTTGCGTTGGCAGGGGGTGGGCTTTTGGCCTCGACCTTCCATTTGGGAAATCCACAGCGGTTCTTGAAGGCCTTCTCACAATGGCGCAGCAGCTGGTTGAGCCGTGAGGGCTGTTTGGCGGTCGCTTGTTTGCTAGTCATGGGCGTCTTTGCCCTAGGGGCTGTGTTTTACGATACCGCATGGCAGCCTTTGGGCTATATTGGCGCGGCTTTATCAATCCTGACGGTTTTTGCCACCTCGATGATATACGCACAGCTGAAGACCGTACCACGTTGGAACCATTGGAGCACTCCCGTGCTGTTTTTGGCTTTGTCACTGGGTGGCGGTGGATTGCTTGCCGGTCAAGTGGGTCTCGCCATCGGACTTTTGTGTTTGGCGGGGGCTATGCAGCTGTTCGCTTGGCTGTCTGGTGATGGACGTTTTCACGAGCGGGGCACGGATATTGGCACGGCAACCGGCCTTGGTGCGCGCGGTATCGTGCGCGCCTTCGAGCCGCCCCATACGGGCAATAACTATCTGCTGAAAGAGATGGTGCATCAGGTGGGTCGCAAGCATGCGGTGAAGTTGCGGATGATCGCTTTTGCGCTGATGATTGCTGCACCTTTGGTCTTGGTGATGATCTCAAGCAGTGTACTCATGATTTGTTTGGCTGTGACCTGCCATGCACTGGGCACCTTTGCGCAGCGCTGGTTGTTCTTTGCCGAGGCGGAGCATGTGGTGGGGCTTTACTACGGCAAGCGCTGAGCCCTGTGCGCCTTCACATGCGCAGAATAAAGGCGGGAGGTGCTTATTCACCCCCCGCCTAATGTTTGTTAATGGCGCGGTTTTTACTGTGCCACTGCCTGACTAGAACGGATTGTTTTCGGACTTGCCGCGGCTGTCAAAAAACTCCTTTGTAATCTTAAAGACGATCGGGCTAAGCAATGCCAAGGCCACCAAGTTTGGAAGGGCCGTAAGCGCGTTGAGCGTATCGGCCAAAAGCCAAACGAAGCTGAGCTTCAAGGTCGCGCCGACGAGCGCGGCCACAGACCAGACTGCACGGAATGGCATGATGATTTTCACGCCGAATAGATACTTTAGCGACCGCTCGCAGTAGTAGCTCCAGCCCAGAATTGTTGTGAAGGCGAAAATCGTCAAGGAGACGGCGATGACATAACCGCCAACACCTGGCAGCGCTAGGTCGAAGGCATGGGACGTCAAAGCGGCACCAGTTTCTCCGCTGGTCCAAGCGCCTGAGGCGATGATGGCCAGGGCGGTGAAGGAACAGACGATGATCGTATCAATGAACGTTCCCAGCATAGCGACAAGACCTTGGCTCACTGGGCCTTTGGTCGATGCGGCCGCATGAGCAATGGGGGCAGAGCCGAGACCTGCTTCGTTCGAGAATACGCCGCGTGCAACACCAAAGCGAATAGCCGCCCAGACAGCTGCGCCGGCAAAGCCGCCAGTTGCTGCGGTGGGAGTAAAAGCATGGGTGAAGATCAAGCCAATGGCCGCAGGAATTTCTGCAACATTGATCAACAAGACCAAGGTGGCAGCGGCAATATAGGCCACGGCCATGAAGGGCACCAATTTTCCGGCTACGGTTGAGATGCGCTCAATACCGCCCAAGAGGACGGCGCCGACCAACAGCACCAGCGCCAAGCCAGTGACCCATTCTGGGATGGCGAAATTGACGTTCAATGCATTGGCGATGGAATTGGTCTGTACCATATTTCCGATGCCGAACCCGGCAATGCCGGCAAATAGGGCAAAACAGATCGCCAGCCACTTCCATTTCGCACCGAGCCCATTTTGAATGTAATACATGGGCCCGCCAACCTGCTTGCCGCGCTCATCGGTTTCGCGGAAGCGTACGGCCAGAGCGGCCTCTGCGTATTTGGTGGCCATGCCCACGAGGGCGGTCATCCACATCCAGAATACCGCGCCCGGCCCGCCGAGGAAGATCGCGGTTGCAACCCCAGCAATATTCCCGGTGCCAATGGTTGCGGCCAGGGATGTCATGAGGGCGTTGAAGGGGCTGATTCCCTTATCGTCGCCCGGGATACGGCCCTTCCAAAGCAGGTCAAAGCCGAATGGAATTTAAATGATGGTCAGAAGTCTAAGGCCAAATGTGAGGTAAAGCCCGACCCCCAAAATGAGAATCAGCATTGGCACGCCCCAGACGATGCTGTTGAGGTCACCAACGATTTGTGTGAGTGCTTCCATAGTCCCCTCCTCAGAGTAAAAAATTATTTTGAGACAATTCAATTTAAATGCCTTGGAAATTTCCAAAACGTGATGGCACTATAAATGGCCGTCTTAATAAATCAATTAATTACATATGTTTGAGAATTGGTTAACGGCGACAGGGGACAGGTTTGACCCCGCAGGGGGCTGTGCCTTAGATCGGAAGCTCTGGAGAATTGTCATCAGCCACTGCGGCGCGGTAATGTTTGCGGCAGAGCGATAGGTAGGTTTCATTGCCGCCAATCTGCACTTGATCCCCGGCAGTGACCGCTTTGCCCGTGCTGTCAAAACGCACCACCATCGTCGCCTTTTTGCCGCAATGGCAGATGGTGCGCACCTCACGCATTTCATCGGCCAGGGCCAAAAGCGCGGCGGATCCCGGAAATAGCTCTCCCATAAAATCCACTCTCAGACCGTAGCACATGATCGGCAGGCCAAGATCATCCACCACCCGGGCCAACGCCCAAACTTGATCCTTGGTCAAAAACTGCGCTTCATCAATAAAGGCGCAAGCGACGGGGCCCTGTGCCAGTCGGGCTTTTATCTTCTCAAACAGATCATCGTGAGGGGCAAAAGTGTCTGCCTCTTCGCCAATGCCGATGCGGGAGGCAATTTTTCCCTGTCCTGCCCTTGTGTCCATCTGCGCGGTGAGCAGATAGGTCTCCATGCCGCGCTCTTTATAGTTATGCGACGCCTGCAGCAGCAAGGTCGATTTTCCGGCATTCATCGTGGAGTAGTTGAAGTAGAGCTTAGCCATATGGGTATGTGCCCCGAGCGCGAAGGCGATGCAAGAGGCCGGGGGCTACCCATAGGGAGGTGCGCACGGCTTTTCTTGCACCTGTAATGGTGCTAATTGCGCGCGACACATTGACCGGAGGAGGGGAGAATGTCCCAAACTGACGTGCCGCTTTATGATCCCAACATGCTGCGTCCGATTGATTTCTCGGCTTTGGCTGGACCGGGAGATGATGGGCATGCACCGCGCATCTTGCTGCTTTACGGGTCATTGAGGCCGCAAAGCTATTCGCGGGCGGTGGCAGAAGAGGGCGCACGAATTCTGCGCGCCTTGGGCTGTGAAACAAAGTTCTTTGATCCCACGGGTTTGCCTTTGCCCGATGGCGCGCCTGACAGCCATCCCAAGGTGCAAGAGCTGCGCGAATTGGCCCTGTGGAGCGAGGGAATGGTTTGGTCGAGCCCGGAACGGCACGGGGCGATGACCGGGGTTATTAAAACTCAAATTGACTGGATCCCACTGTCTGCCATCGGAGGAGTGCGCCCGACACAAGGGAAGACTCTGGCATTGATGCAGGTTTCCGGCGGGTCGCAGTCTTTTAATTCGGTCAATCAAATGCGGATCCTGGGGCGCTGGATGCGGATGATCACAATCCCAAATCAGAGCTCTTTGCCAAAGGCTTGGCTTGAATTTGAAAATGGACGGATGAAGCCGTCGCCTTTTTACAATCGGGTTGTGGATGTGATGGAGGAGCTGGTGCGTTTCACCGTAATGACGCGTGGGCGCAAGGAGATGCTCGTGGATCGCTATTCAGAACGCGTCGAGACGGCGGAAGAGCTGCATAAACGCGTCTCATTGAAAGACATATAAATTAGGTAGCCCCCTCCCCAAACGGTCACTCCGCAGGGGTGGGATGCGTGCGTGTTTATCCTTGCAAGGCTTTGACACCCACATCGCCCTCAGCATGGGCTTTGATGGCGAACGCGGCGGCATGGCTGCCGGCCAGGGTGGTAAAATAAGGAATTTTATCCATTAAGGCCGCGGCCCGCATGCTGCGGCTATCGTCTACGGCCTGCGCGCCTTCGGTGGTGTTCAAGATGAGGGCGATATCGCCATCTTTGATCTGATCAACAATATTTGGGCGGCCTTCATAGACCTTATTAACCACGGTGCTTTGAATTCCAGACTGGGCAAGGAAGGCGGCGGTTCCAGAGGTGGCCGTAAGGCTGAGGCCCATTTCCACCAAACAGCTGGCCGTTTCGATCAACATTAGACTCTTGTCATCATCTTTGATGGATAGGAAGACTTTGCCAGCGGTAGGCAATTGCGTGCCGGCGCCCAATTGTGCCTTGTAAAAGGCACGGTGGAATTTGCTGTCAAATCCCATGACCTCGCCCGTTGAGCGCATTTCGGGACCAAGCAGCGTATCCACGCCAGGGAAGCGCGCGAAGGGTAAAACGGCCTCTTTCACCGCGAAGCCTTTGATGCTGGCTGGATCAACCAGGTCAAAATCGCTCAAGGTTTCCCCGGCCATGATTCTGGCAGCAATGGCCGCAATTGGGCTGCGCACAGCTTTGGCCACGAAAGGTACGGTGCGGCTGGCGCGTGGGTTGACTTCGATCAGGTAGATATCGCCATCCTTGACGGCGAATTGCACATTCATCAATCCGACAACGTTCAACGCCAGTGCCAAGGCTTCGGTTTGCCGTTTCAATTGGTCAATGATGTCTTGTGACAAAGAATAGGGCGGCAAAGAACAGGCGCTGTCACCCGAATGCACACCGGCCTCTTCGATATGCTGCATGATCCCTGCAACATGCACATGCGTGCCGTCGCAAAGCGCGTCGACGTCAATCTCAACCGCACCAGAGAGGTAACTGTCGAGCAGCACCGGACTGTCGCCCGAGACCACCACGGCTTCGGAAATATAGCGCTCAAGGTTGGCTTGGTCGCGGACAATTTCCATGGCGCGGCCGCCCAAGACGTAAGAGGGGCGAATGACCAAAGGGAACCCAATGTCGGCCGCCATCTCCAAGGCTTCAGCGTCAGAATGGGCGATGCCATTCTTGGGCTGTTTGAGCTTGAGCGTATTCACTAGATCCAGGAACCGCTCGCGATCTTCGGCCAGGTCGATTGCATCGGGTGTGGTGCCCAAGATTGGGATGCCTGCGTCCGCGAGGGCGTTGGCCAGTTTCAGGGGCGTTTGCCCGCCGAACTGCACAATCACACCATGCAGCGTTCCGTTCTCTTGCTCGACCCGCAGGATTTCCATGACATGCTCATAGGTCAGAGGCTCAAAATAAAGGCGGTCTGAGGTATCGTAATCTGTGCTCACCGTTTCAGGATTGCAGTTGACCATAATGGTCTCATAGCCCTGCTCTGTGAGAGAATAGCAGGCGTGACAGCAGCAATAGTCAAACTCAATCCCTTGACCGATCCGGTTTGGCCCGCCGCCGAGAATAACCACTTTCTTGCGGTCAGATGGCCGCGCTTCACATTCGGTTGAGCCCATCACTGGAGCTTCGTAGGTGGAATACATATAGGGGGTTTGCGCTTCGAATTCGGCCGCGCAGGTGTCGATCCGCTTGAAGGACGCAACAACGCCGAGCGATTGCCGCGCGTCGCTGATATCAGTCTTGGTGCGGCCGGTCAAAATAGCCAGACGGCCATCGGTGAAGCCCATCATTTTAATGCGGCGCAGCCCCTGTTCATGTTGGGGCAGACCTTCGGCCTTGATGACTGTTTCCATCTCGATGATTTCGCGGATGCGCGCTAAGAACCAAGGATCAAAGCGGGTGATGCTGTGCAACTCATCATCGGAAAATCCAAAGCGCATCGCATGAGCAATGACCCGCATCCGGTCTGGCGACTGGATCGCTAGCTCGCGGGTCAGCGCCTTGTCGATCGCCATTTGAGCTTCGGGGCTTTGACCCACTAAGATCCCGTCTCGCAGGACCAAGTCATCCGCACTGGGCATGCCGTCGATCTCGACCTCATCAAAACCTGTGAGACCTGTTTCCATCGAGGCCAGCGCTTTTTGCACCGATTCGTGAAAACTACGGCCGATGGCCATGGCCTCGCCAACAGATTTCATCGCTGTTGAAAGCACCGCTTGAGATCCTGGGAATTTTTCGAATGCGAAGCGTGGAATTTTGGTGACGACGTAATCGATGGAGGGCTCAAAGCTGGCTGGGGTCACTTTGGTGATGTCATTGTCCAACTCATCCAACGTATAGCCAACCGCCAATTTTGCTGCGATTTTTGCGATTGGAAATCCAGTTGCCTTGGATGCGAGCGCCGATGAGCGTGAGACGCGCGGGTTCATCTCGATGACCACCATCCGGCCGTCTTCCGGGTTCACAGCCCACTGCACGTTCGAGCCACCGGTCTCTACGCCAATCTCGCGCAGAACGGCAATGCTGGCATTGCGCATGATTTGATATTCTTTATCGGTTAACGTTAGGGCCGGGGCGACTGTGATGCTGTCGCCTGTATGCACGCCCATAGGATCGACATTCTCGATAGAGCAGACGATGATTGCGTTGTCCGCGGTGTCGCGCACCACTTCCATTTCATATTCTTTCCAGCCCAAAAGACTCTCATCAATCAAGATTTGACTGACGGGGGAAGCGTCCAGGCCGGTTTTGCAAAAATGCTCATAATCCTCTCGGTTATACGCCACGCCGCCGCCCGTACCGCCCAAGGTGAACGCAGGGCGAATAATTGCGGGTAGGCCTATGTCATCAAGCGCGGCCATACACTCTTCCATCGTCTCAGCAATGGTGGCACGTGGGTTTTCAAGTCCAAGCCGATCCATGGCTTCACGGAAGAGTTTGCGGTCTTCGGCCATTTCAATCGCTGGGCGTTTGGCGCCGATCATCTCTACGCCAAACTTGTCCAAGACGCCCATTTCCTCAAGCGCGAGCGAGGTGTTCAGGCCGGTCTGTCCACCCATAGTGGGCAACAGCGCATCGGGACGCTCAATCTCTATGATCTTGGCTACAGTCTCAGGTGTGATGGGCTCAATATAAGTAGCATCGGCCATATCTGGATCGGTCATGATGGTGGCTGGATTTGAATTGACCAAAATCACACGGTAACCTTCTTCGCGCAAAGCCTTGCAGGCCTGGGCGCCGGAGTAATCGAACTCACAGGCTTGACCGATCACAATGGGACCCGCCCCGATAATCATAATGGATTTAATGTCAGTTCTCTTCGGCATGAATCTATCCTTCAGTGTCGGGCGCAAACTGTCCTGCCTTATAGGGAAGGCGGTCAT
>ENA-OREB01001048-OREB01001048.1-marine-metagenome-genome-assembly--contig:-NODE-1048-length-13740-cov-4.148430_pt1 | contig 13740 bp, 10 predicted proteins | sample MGYA00248625_ERZ508552 | MGnify/ENA primary metagenome ERZ508552 (study PRJEB26219, sample SAMN06267888) | marine metagenome | isolation source: Monterey Bay, California, USA | place: USA:Monterey Bay...
TCAGGCTCGGGTTCGGGCTCGGGCTCGGGCTCGGGCTCGGGCTCGGGCTCAGGTTCAGGCGCTGGTTCGGGCTCGGGTTCAGGCTCGGGTTCGGGCTCTGGTTCAGGCGCTGGCGTCGGCTGGGTCCGAAGCGCATCCGCGACTTCAATAAATTCCTCGAGCTGACTCTCTGCTTCTCCTAACTCAATACCTCGCTCTTGCAGGTCGAGCAAAATTCGGGCTAAACGCACAAATCCGTGACCGTTATTTCCGGGATCACTACCTGCACCAGGAGCTTCTAAGGAATCAAGAATGTCAGCGCCAGACGCAAGGGCCTCCAGAACAACGGCCAGGGTCTCTTCGGTCAACTCCGCTTCTAACGATGAGACACCCGACCCAAATAGTTCCTCGTTGATGAGCAGCTCGGTATTTTCTTCGACAACAAAAGAGGTTTCGTCTACTGGTTGTATTTCGAGTGAAGCATTCACCGCCGTGACGACAACGTCACCCGGTTGAACCTCGTCCCCTACCTTCAACGCACGCGACGTTCCATCCGAAAAACGGATGGTCGCATTACCCACTAGTGCAGTGACCGTGCCTATCATGCAGTACGTCTTAACCGAGCGCTATTTTCACTCCTGCACAGTCCCACGAAAGCGTTCGGCTCAATAGGGACCAAAGGGCAGACTTTTAAGGAGCATGACGAGTCCATCAACTTGTCCCACCGCGCATAAGCAGGGCCAATTGCACCCTATCTCGAACACCGAGTTTTTGAAAAACCGCAGTGAGTCGTGCCTTTACCGTGCGCTCAGAAATATTAAGCCGCGCTGCAATCTCGCGATTACTCAACCCATTGGATACCGATTGGGCGACCTGACGCTCGCGTTTAGTCAAGTCGTCAAAGGACACCTCTGGCTGATCAGACATCTGCGAGACCAAGCCGCCCGCACCTGACATGAATCGTCGCATCAAAGACGTAGGGAGCCAAAAGCCCCCGCTCCTGACCGTGCTTTCCACAAGACGGAGTTGCGGTGCCGCTGCCGCTACGTGGCAGTAGCCTCTCGCCCCACGACCAAGAAGCGCAAAAGCCTCTTCGTCCCTCGGAAATGACACCATACAAACGATCGGGATTGACTCATCGGCGACCACTATTCGGTCGAGCATCAACACGGCCTGATCAAAATCTAGAGTCGAGAAGTCCAGCCAGTAGGTCACCGATGCATTAATGCGAAGTCCCTGAAGCGAAGAACGCAGCTCAAGGAGATCTAACGCCTCCAACCAACGAACCGAGGGCTCCGGCGACAGGGTTAGCATCGTATTAGACATTACCGCTCCGATAACGCCCGCTGCTGAGCCCGAAGGACCGGTTTCATGAGATAAGACAAGACAGTCTTTCGGCCCGTAAGAATATCGACGTCAACGGTCATACCCGGAATAATGGGCTGATCAGGACCAAAATCGACTTCGCGTGTTCTGACGGTGACCTCATAGTAAGGCTCATCATTACTGTCGAGGATCGTATCGGCACCAATCTGCTCAATGACACCTTCCATACCACCGTAAACGACAAAATCGTAAGCCGTAAGTTTGACGTTTGCCTCTTGTCCCGGGGCTAAAAAGGCGATGTCCTTGGGTTTAATTTTCACCTCGAGTAGCAACGTGTCGTCGGCAGGTATCAGTTCAACAATATCTCTGCCCGGAAGTACAACGCCGCCGACCGTGTTGTAGTGAAGCTGCTTAATGGTGCCCGTGACCGGTGCGACCACGTCCGTCTGATTAACGCGATCACTGAGTCCCTCACCGGCCTGTGAGCGCGATGCAATTTGTGTATAAGTCTCGGCAAGCTTCTCCCGCGTCTGATTGAGAAACTCCAGTCGCACCGTCTCTATCTTACTGGCCGCCTCTTGAACAGCCGCTTCCGACCGACGAATACCCGCTCGGACCTGGCGCAGTTCGCCCGTGGCTCGATTCACCTCTCTTTCTAACCGAAAGATTTCAACTTGAGATGCCGCACCTGACGCAACCAGAGGTCGTGTAACGTTGAGTTCATTTCGTGCAAGCGAAGACTCTTTAACCAACTGATCCCGCTTTGCTTCGAGCTCAATCAACTCCTCTTCACGTTGCCGCTTTTGTCGAATCGCAATCAGCTTTAGCGTCTCGAGCTCTTCTTTGCTCGTTTCAAAAAGTTCAAGCTCCTCGGTAAACACTTGTGGCGAAAGGCGCACCATCGCTGGATCGGGTAGAAACTCACGACCAGACGCTAATGCATCCAGTCTCAGCGCTCTAATCTTTAGCCCCCGAAGTTCGGCCTGATTTTCGCCCAATGACGCCTCTGATCGTGTTCGATCCAAGCTTAAAAGCAACTGGCCTTGCTCCACCAACTCACCCTCAGAAACGAGAATTTGTTGCACGATGCCGCCGTCTTGAGAACCGATAATTTGAACTTGGCTCGAGGGAATAACTTTGCCCGTACCTCGAGTGACGGTGTCAACACCCGCTACCGCACTCCACAAAATCAAAAGACTGATTGATATCAGAACAGCGTAGAGTAACTTGCGAGCCCGTGTGGGCTCCTGCTCGATAATGGCTTCCTCAGAAAGTTCACTCCAGTCACGTTGCGCACGCGTCTCGTTCGATTGATCGCTAGGCATCTGCCCTCCCAATCTTTCCTTCCCGCAGAGCCGCAATTACCGCATCGCGCTTACCGTCGGCAACCACTTTGCCGGAGTCCACAACAAGAATACGATCCGCCAATGCCAGCAAAGAGTTGCGGTGCGTAACCACTATCAGCGTGCGTCCTTCGATGTAGGTTTTTAAATTCTCAATAATTGCGCGCTCGGTACTTTGATCAGTTCCACCCGTGGGTTCGTCCATAATGAGAATCGAGGGCTCGGTGACCAATGCCCTTGCCACTGCAATGCATTTCCTCTGACCGCCTGACACCGAGTCTCCTCGCTCTGATATCGGCATGTCAAAACCCAGGGGGTGCCGGTTAACCCAGTCTGCGATCCCAGCGCGCTCTACGGCTTTAATCAGTTGTGCGTCAGTAACAGACGGCCTGGCCAGTGCAATATTATCGCGAAGAGAACCTGTAAATAGCGTCACGTCTTGAGGGATATAGCCTACTGCACCCCTGTATTCACGTGGATCAAGTTGCCTAATGTCGACACCGTCTACTCGAATCTCGCCGTCAGTGGCCTCGAATAACCCGAGTGCAAGCTTCGCTATAGTGGATTTACCCGAGCCCACGCGCCCAAGCACGGCAATATGTTCGCCCGCCTTGAGCTTAAACGAGGTTTGATTCAGCGAATTTATTCCCGCGCTCGGATACTCAAAACTAACGTTTTTAAATTCGAACGATCCCTGAAAACTGTCACGAGATATAAACGCCTTTTCGTCCTTATATTCGCTCGGCGTTGCAAATAAAGCATCGAGCGACTTCATGGCCACCTCTGCATTTTGGAACTGAGCCAACAACGATCCAAGCTTTGCAAAGGGACTCACGGCGCGCGTCGACAGCATCATGCAAGCGATCAACCCACCCATACTCAGCGCGCCGTCCGAAATCAAATAAACACCGACGACGATGACTGACAGCTGCACGAACCGCTGAACGGTTGAGCTGCTCTGCGTCAGCTTAAGATTGAGACTTCTAGACCTCAGATTTTGGCTGGCCAAAAAACGAGTGGCGTCTTCCCATTGACGTTGCATGACCGACTCAGCGCCCATGGCTTTAAGGGTCTCAAGTCCTGATAGCGATTCTATGAGGGTTGAGTTCCGCTGAGCACCCGCGGCGTAGCTTGTTTCTGTCAGTTTTTCCAAGCGTGGCCTGACAAAGAGGGCGATGCTAAGCAAAACAGCCAATCCAATCAAAATTGGCAACAGCATCGTTGGGGATATCCAAGCAATTACGAGCAAGAAAATAAGCGCGAATGGGATATCAATAAGACCGGTCAAAGTCGCTGACGTCGTAAAGTCCCTAAGAAACTCGAAAGAACGAAGGTTCGATGCAAACGAACCGACAGAGGACGGCTTAAACTCTAAGCGCATCCCCAGTGTTTTTTCCAAAATGCTCGCCGACAGCGTGATATCAATTCGTCGTGCCGCGTAGTCAAGAAAGTAGCCTCTGACAATCCGTAAGGTTAAATCGGCAATGAGCGCGACGAAAACACCAAAAGCAAGAACCCAAAGCGTTTCAAACGCGGCATTGGGAACCACTCGGTCATAGACATTCATCGTAAAAATAGGGACCGACAAGGCCAAAATATTGACGAAGAACGACGCGACTAGAACGTCACGATAAAGCGTTTTATGTTCTGCCATGACTGACCAGAACCAGTGCTCCTTGTGAACACCCAGCCCACCAAGAGACGATTCAAGCAACCGGAATTTTGGCCGCACAAACAGAACGGTGCCCGTCGCAATAGCGGTCAGTTCTGCTTTTGATATCAGCCTCGTAACCTCACCGTGCTGCGGCTCATAGAATGTAGCAATACCCTTTGCATCGATCGACTCAATAACACCACATCGGTTGTCTGCTAAGAGTATTAAGGCGGGCAAGAACCCCTCACCAAGCGCCTCGATATCAAGCGTCTGAAGCCGCGCACGCAGTCCGGCTCGCTTCGCAGCTCGGGTCAAAAGATCAGGGGTGAATTCATCGAGGGTCGTTGGCAGTCCAGCAGTCAGTGACTGAAGTGTCGCAGGAGTTCGGTGGTGGTGTGCTATGCGCTTCAAACACGTAACGAGCGCCGCACCCTGACTCATTAAAGAGCCGGATTCGATCTCGCTGGCATCACGTTCATTCTCCACACTCATCCCCACCAAAAAAAACGCGCCGAAGCGTGTTGTGCTCGAAACCGCTGTCCCTTTCGTTAAAACCCGGGACTCACTAGAGGTCTCTTTTTAGAATCACCCCAAAACATACGAGTGACGGCATCGTACTGAGTAGCTTTCCCCCTAATTATCTATGAAATTGCCCACCCGAACCCGCTAGTACGAACCAAAAGTGTGACACGATTAACACTTTGTCATACCCAACCCGAATAAATATCCACACTAGCGCAAGCATATGGCACGAACGCCCGTAAGCGCAGCTCTCTTAACGCCATTTTTTTGACGCAACCCAAAGTACCCCTACTTTCCCAAGATCATGACCTTAATCTGACCCACTCAAGCGGATAATGGAAAGGGCTAACGGAACGCTAGCTCACGGAGGGCATCCTCTCCGTGCGCTTACAATGCACCCAGTAAAGCACTGTGGTCAACAAAACAACCGCACCACTTTGGTGTCCTGCGGCAATCGTGACGTTTACATTGGAGAGCACAGTACCGATGCCAAGTACGATCTGAAGTGTCACTGCAGCCATCATCAAGACACTCGCAATGCGCACCCTCAGATCGTGCGACCGAAGTACACTGTGGAGCGCCGCAGTGACGACAATCAAACCCGTCGCATAGGCCAGCATTCGATGGTTAAAGTGAATGGTCGTGACCTGCTCAAAGACCGATACAAAACCGTCCCTGTAGAGGGCTGGGGGAATAAAAGAATCGCCCATCAGCGGCCAGGTTGGAAAAGACAACCCCGCATTTGTACCTGCGACAAACCCCCCGGTCAAAATCATTAGATAGACCAGAGGAACGAGACTCAGCGCCGCTGACGCGTGACCTAAACGGATTGTCCGCTCGGGTGAGAACAAACCAATCGTAAGCCACACAATATAGCCATAAATAGCGATTGCCAGTCCCAAGTGCGCGGTGAGACGGTACTGAGAAACATCCGGACGGTCGACGAGTCCACTTTGCACCATGTACCAACCCATCAATCCCTGGCAGCCACCCAGTATTAACAGTGCAAAAAGGTGTGGTTTGAGCCGCGGGTGGACTTTTCCCATCCACAGAAAAGCCATCAAGGGGAAGAAAAAAAGTAAGCCGATGAAACGCCCCAACACTCGGTGCAGGTACTCGAACCAGAAAATCTGCTTGAATTCGTCGAGCGACATTCCTGTATTAATCAGCTGGTACTCGGGGAACAGCTTGTACTGCTCGAAGAGGTAAACCCAATCGGCCGTCGATAACGGAGGGATGACACCCATAATCGGCTGCCAGTCGACCATCGACAGCCCTGACTCCGTGAGCCGGGTAACTCCGCCCAGCAAAATCATCCCGAAAATGGTGACGGCGCAAATCAGCAGCCAGCGGCCAATCAGCTTATCGTCGTGGTATCGCGTTACTTCAATCATTTTTGTCCCCCAAAGACGGCGATAGTTTAACAAAATCAAGAAGCAGTTCGTTGTCTGGAGTAAACTTCGCGACAAATTAAGGAGTACTCCATTATGTCGTTGCTTCGTTTAAGCGACGCCGAGTTACATTTCGGCACCCAAGTCTTGTTAGATAAGCTCGACCTCACTGTCTCAAAAGGCGAGCGCCTCGGGTTGCTCGGTCGAAATGGTGTCGGTAAAACCACCCTTTTTCGTGTGCTGACCGGAGAACAAGGTCTCGACGATGGCGAACGTTGGATTGACCCCTCGCTCAAAATGTCGCGACTGGAACAGGAACTTCCGCTTGAAGGCGAGACCTCCGTCTTTGACTGGGTCGCGGGCGGCCTCGATCAAGCCGGTGAACTCTTGATCCAGTACAGCAGCCTGCTGGGGGCTTATAGCGACGCCGATTTAGCAAAGATGGCAAATATCCAAGACGCTCTCGACGCTTGCGATGGATGGGCACTGCAAAATCGCGTGGAGACCACGCTGACTCAACTCGGTCTCAACGGCTCGCAGCTTCTCAAGGATTTGTCGGGAGGGTGGCGCCGGCGTGTAGCGCTGGGGCGAGCACTGGTGTCTGAACCCGACCTCCTGTTGCTCGATGAGCCAACCAACCACCTCGACATACCCACGATTGTCTGGCTTGAGCAACAGCTCAAAAATTTTAGTGGCGCCATTATCCTGATCACCCACGACAGGCGCTTCCTGCAAGCCATAGCTAATCGAATCGGTGAGCTCGATCGCGGTCAGCTCACAATCTGGGAAGGGACCTACCAAGACTTCCTTAAGCATCGCGCTGAGCAGCTGGCGGCCGAAGCGACAGCCAACGCCTTATTTGACAAAAGGCTGGCGCAAGAGGAGGTGTGGATCCGGCAGGGCATCAAGGCACGTCGAACGCGCAACGAGGGTCGGGTAAGGCGCCTCGAAGCGATGCGAGAGGACCGCGCCGCACGGCGAAGCCAGGCAGGAAAAGCAAACATCACCATCGAGAGTGCATCGCGATCGGGAAAGCTCGTTGCGGAGGTCGAAAAAGCCGGTGTGCGTTTTGGCGATCACACTGTGATTCAAAATGTGAATACCATTATTCAACGTGGTGATCGGATCGGTATTGTCGGTCGCAATGGTGCGGGCAAAACGACACTGATAAAAATGGTTCTGGGTGAGCTAGAGCCAAGTTTTGGACAGGTTAAGACCGGCTCAAAGCTGCAGGTCGCTTATTCAGACCAACTCCGCGGACACCTTGACCCCGAGGGCACGCTCATTGACAACATTTGTGGTGGCCAAGAGTTCATTGAAATTGAGGGCAAAAAACGTCACGCAATTAGCTATCTCGGCGACTTCTTATTTTCGCCTGATCGTGTCCGCGCGCCCACAAAAGTGCTTTCCGGGGGTGAGCGAAACCGCGCTATATTGGCAAAATTATTCACACAGCCCGCCAACCTTCTGGTGCTCGATGAGCCGACAAACGACCTAGACATAGAAACACTGGAGCTGCTCGAAGAAGTACTACTTGAGTTTTCGGGCACTGTCATCTTGGTCAGTCACGACCGAGACTTTATGGACCGCGTAGTCACCAGTCTTTTGGTGATTGACGAGCAAGGTCATGTCGAAGAACAAGCCGGCAACTTCTCGGACTGGGAAGCCCGCGGGGGCGCTTTACTCAGCACCGTTGATGAGAGTCGACTTGCAGCAAAGGCCGTAAAAAGCAGCAGTACGTCAGCTGCATTAGAGCCCGAGGCAAAGACTCAGGTAAAAAAGAAATTAAATTACAAAGAGCAACGAGAACTCGACACCCTGCCCGACTTAATCGCCGGTCTTGAAGCACAACAAGCCACGCTAGAGGAGGCAACGAGCAGCGCGGACTTCTACGCTCAAGATCAAGCGCACGTCAAAGCGGTATTAGCCGACCTTACCCGCGCCAGTGAATCGCTCGACGCGGCGCTCGACCGACTGATAGAACTCGAGGGCTAATACTCGAACTTAGATTAAAGCGCCGACGCGACCGCAGCCACCACCTTGTCCATGTTGTCAGCATTCAGCGCCGCAACATTAATTCGTGACGAGTCGAGCATGTAAAGACCGTGTGTTTGTCGCAAGCCCTTTGCTTGCTCCACAGACAGCCCAAGAAAGGAGAACATTCCTTTTTCATTGGCAATAAAGGAGAAGTCCAGATCGGTTTTTGCCGATAACTTTTCCGAAAGCTGTGTGCGCAGTGAAATCATGCGTCCGCAAACGTGCTCAAGTTCCCGTTCCCACGAAGATCGTAATTCGGGATCGCTCAACACCCGTCCAGCCAACAGTGCACCATGAGCCGGTGGCATGGAATAGACACGCCGCGCAGCACCCAAGCCGTGACTCTGAGTCGCAGCGGCGCTCTGAGTATCACGCCCAAAAAAGAGCGCAACGCCCGTTCTCTCGCGATAAAGACCTAAGTTTTTGGAGCAGGAAGCCGCGACAATGAGCTCGCCCAAACGGCTCGCCATGAGGCGTAGGCCCTGAACATCCTCGACTAGACCCGAACCCATTCCTTGATACGCAAGATCAATCAGTACGGTAAAACCCTGCTCGAGTGCCATGTCCGCAAGGGTGGACCATTGCTCAAGTGTCAGGTCCGCACCGCATGGGTTGTGGCAACAACCGTGTAGCAGAACGACGTCGTCACTTTTTGCTGATTTCAAATCGTTAACCATCTGCTCAAAGTCAACGCCGTGAGAGCGAGGGTCGTAGTAGCTGTAAGTTGCAAACTTCAGTCCAACCGAACCCATTAGAGGAATGTGGACGGGCCATGTTGGATTGCTGATCCACACCGTTGCATCGGGAGATGCCGCCGCTAAAACCTCAGAGGCGATTCGAAGCGCACCACAGCCGCCCGGCGTTTGCACTGCCGTGATGTGAGTACCGTCACCGACGAGCTCGTCGCCAAAAACAAGCGTTTTCATACCGCTTAAATAGGCCGGATCACCGGCTGCCGGTAGATAGGCCTTGGTCACCTCTTCGTCAATCAACTGGTGCTGCGCTTTTTTGACCGCCTCAAACACAGGACAAATACCGGTCTCGTCCATGTAAACACCTACTGTAAGGTCAATCTTATGAGGATTAGGGTCGGCACGGCACGCGGCAGCAATGCCCAGTATGGGGTCGGGGGCTAAGACAGACAGTTGTTCTAACATCGACGGGCTCTTTCGGTAACAAAACGACAGCGCAAGTATACGGTAAGGGCGATTTCCCATAAATGCCTGATATCATTTACCTGACTTTTTCCTATCGATTGCTCATGAGCCAAGACCCACAAAAGACACACCGAGATCAACTTTTTGCCGACCTCGTCGCTGAACCGTCGCAGTTCAGCTTCAATGAAGCCGTGGTCGATGTCTTTCCCGATATGATTCAACGATCCGTCCCCGGTTATGGAACCGTCGTAAGAATGACCGGCGTGTTGACCGAGCAACACGCGAAAGAGGGGACACATGTCTATGACCTTGGATGTTCGCTTGGCGAATCGATTCGAGCAGCGGAGCTGGCTATTGGGGATAGAGCGTGTCACTTGATCGGCGTCGATAACTCACCGGCGATGATCGCAAAAGTACGTGACGAAATGCGTCCACTATCGAAAATAGTGTGGCACTTGTCCGACATCACTCAGATGGAATTTAAGACCGCGAGTGTGGTCATTATGAATTTCACCCTGCAATTCATTCCAATACAAGAGCGCCTTAAGCTTCTCAAGCAGATCCGTTCGGCCATGGTCCCGGGTGGTCTGCTGATTCTCTCTGAGAAACTCACCATGCCAGACGCGGAGATGAACCAGTTGATGGTGGAACTCCATCACGATTTTAAACGCTCGCAAGGCTACAGTGACTTAGAAATTGCTCAGAAACGAGACGCCATTGATAACGTACTGATACCTGAAACTGCAGAAGCCCATAGAACACGGTTAGCCGAAGCCGGATTTTCGCGATCCAGCATCTGGTTTCAGTGCCTCAACTTTGCTTCGTTCATCGCGATCGCATAACCACGCATGGATATCCCACAAGAATTAAAAACGGACATCAAGGCGTTTTCAGACCGATGGGAAGAGGCGACGCTTCGTGATTGGCTCACGACCTTACCTAATCAACTGGCCGCCAATATGGCTGAGAGTCGGTTTGGTGATCTACCCCGATGGCGCGCGTCACTCGCGTCTTTGCCAGAACTCAAGGCAGAGTCAACGGAACTTAATGCGTCCAGCATCGCCGTTACCGGCACTATTTCAGCCGAGCAACGTAGCGCTCTCGAAATAGCGCTACGCGGTCTACATCCATGGCGCAAGGGGCCCTTCTCCCTGTTCGGTATCGATATTGATACCGAGTGGCGATCGGACTTTAAGTGGGACCGGTTAAAGGATGTGATTGACCCGTTAGACGGCCGCCGAGTACTCGATGTCGGCTGCGGCAGTGGCTATCACTGCTGGCGAATGAAAGGAGCAGGAGCAAGTGAAGTCATTGGTATAGATCCCACACCCTTGTTCGTTTTGCAGTTCAAAGCACTTCAAACCTACATCCAATCGCCTGAAGTCCACGTCCTACCGCTGACACTTGAGCAACTGCCGGCAAAATTACGCGCTTTCGATACCACATTTTCAATGGGCGTCCTTTACCACCGACGAGCGCCGATAGATCACCTCACGGACCTGCGCGATACACTTAAACCCGGTGGGCAGCTGGTACTGGAGACATTAGTCGTTTCGGGCGATGAAGACACTGTGTTTGTGCCGCCCGGGAGATACGCACGTATGGGTAATGTCTGGTTTCTGCCGAGCCCTGAGGCGCTGATGAGCTGGATGGGCAAAGTCGGCTTTGTCGATATCGCGCTTTTGGATGTGAGTCAGACCACTGTTGATGAACAGCGATCGACCGACTGGATGGCATTTTTTTCACTCGCCAACTTCCTAGACCCAAACGATCCCACTAAAACGGTGGAGGGCCATCCGGCACCCACTCGCGCACTGATCACCGCACGCGTGGCGGACGATTAATCGTCAGAAGAGGCAATCGAAGACGCTGGCGGTTTCAACGGGAAGGTTGCGATTTTGCCGGAATCGCTCCCTTCACTGATTTTTGCAGCCCCTTGCTTTTCCACTTCGTCGATTCGAACGATAGACTGCATTGGAATATAACTACGTTTAACGCCCAAAAACTCTGATTTAAGTTTCTCTTCACCCGGATCAACCAAAATGGCAGAACGTTCACCAAAGAGGAGCTCTTCAATTTCGACAAAACCCCACATATCGCTCTGATAAATGTGCTTCGCAAAAACCTCAAAGATCTCTTTCCCATTGTGGAAAATGATTTTGTACACGGGCTGGTTTGACATGCGCTTTGGACTGCTCCTTGTTGGGCTGGCGATGCTACCACTTTTGCCAAAATTCTACAGTGCCTGCTGACCGCCTTTTCTCGTATAACGCGGGTATAATGCCGACTTGTCCGACCATCGAGCACACAGAATTGAGCACTCCAACCCGATCTAAAGTTTTTATCCAGACACACGGCTGCCAGATGAACGAGTACGACTCCGCTCGAATGGGCGATCTGCTGCGCGAAAGCCATGGCATGGAGCGCACAGAGAACGCAGAGGAAGCTGACGTACTGCTGCTCAACACCTGTTCTATTCGCGAAAAAGCACAAGAAAAAGTATTCCATCAGCTGGGTCGGTGGCGCGCGCTAAAAGCGAAACGCCCGGAGGTGGTCATTGGTGTCGGTGGCTGCGTGGCCAGTCAAGAAGGCGAGGCGATCAGCAAACGAGCGCCATTTGTCGACCTTATCTTCGGACCCCAAACGCTCCACAGACTGCCAGAAATGCTCGAGACCCGGAACGAGCGGGACAGTGCTGTGGTCGATATTTCATTCCCTGAGATCGAGAAATTTGACCGACTGCCGCAACCGTCAAGTGACGGCGCAACAGCATTTGTCTCGATTATGGAAGGGTGCAGCAAGTACTGTACATTCTGCGTCGTCCCCTACACGCGTGGGGAAGAAGTTTCCCGGCCGGTTGACGATGTCATCGCGGAAGTGGCTCACCTTGCCAGCTCAGGCGTCAAAGAAGTCAACTTATTGGGACAGAACGTCAACGCTTACCGCGGGCAGAACCACCTCGCAGAGACCGTAGACTTTGCAGAGCTGCTGGGACTGGTCAATCTTGTTTCAGGTATCGAGCGGATTCGCTATACAACATCACACCCGGTGGAATTTAGCGATGCCTTGATCGAGTGCTACCGCGATATTCCAGCACTTGTCGATCATCTCCATCTTCCGGTCCAAAGTGGGTCGGATCGTATTCTGATGGCAATGAAAAGAGGCCATACGGCCATCGAATACAAGTCGAAAATTCGCGCCTTGAGAGCCATCCGCCCCAACATTTCATTGTCCTCAGACTTCATAGTGGGTTTCCCAGGTGAGTCCGAGCAAGACTTTTTGGACACCATGAAGTTGATCGATGACGTGGGCTTTGACATGTCCTTTAGCTTTATCTATAGCGCGCGGCCCGGCACCCCTGCCTCAGACTTGACTGACAACACGTCGGAGGCGACAAAAAAGCAACGACTGCAGTTGTTGCAGACACGCATCAACCAGCAAGCCATGGCAATTAGTCGACACATGGTCGGCACCACTCAGCGCATTTTGATTACCGGTGTCTCAAAGAAGGACCCAGGCCAACTGGCGGGGCGCACGGAAAACAATAGGGTCGTTAATTTTTCCTGTCTTGACCACGAAATGATTGGCGAATTTGCAACCGTCGAAATCGTTGACGCCCTTCCAAACTCTTTGAGAGGGGTGATTGTCAGTTGACAAGCGGACTCAGACCGGTATCTTCACCGGCCCATTGTGATACGAGCGGCCAAACAGCCCTTGGACATTGACCCGACACCCCCCGAGCCCGACAGTCGGGAGGACATAACATCCTCTTCATTCTCCCTCGAACCTGAAGACGCGAAGCACGTAGCCCTGCTTTGTGGGCATCTCAACACGCATTTCAAGCTCATTGAGGATCGACTGCGCGTCTCAATCAGTAATCGAGGCAACCAGATTCGAATCTCGGGTCCTGATGCGGCGCGGGTATCCGCGGAGCGACTGCTGAAAAAGCTTTATCGCGACGTGACGACAGGCACTCGGCTGAGTCCCGAAGCGATTCACCTGCAACTGCAACAGGCTGACCTTGAATTGCTTCAGTCCAATGATGCAACGTCAGAATCACTCTTGATTAAAGGTCTTAAAACTAAACGCGGTACGATTAAGCCTCGAGGGAGAAGCCAGATCAGTTACGTGCAGGACATTCAAAAGCACGACCTCAACTTTGGCATTGGACCCGCGGGAACCGGAAAAACCTACTTGGCCGTTGCTTGCGCGGTACAAGCGCTGCTGGAAGAGGACGTCAAACGAATTTTACTGGTCAGACCGGCTGTCGAGGCAGGCGAGCGACTGGGTTTTTTACCCGGCGATCTCACTCAAAAGGTCGACCCTTACTT
>ENA-OREB01001057-OREB01001057.1-marine-metagenome-genome-assembly--contig:-NODE-1057-length-13700-cov-3.031271_pt1 | contig 13700 bp, 10 predicted proteins | sample MGYA00248625_ERZ508552 | MGnify/ENA primary metagenome ERZ508552 (study PRJEB26219, sample SAMN06267888) | marine metagenome | isolation source: Monterey Bay, California, USA | place: USA:Monterey Bay...
AGGGCCTTAAATATAGCTGGCGACCTGTCCCAGAGAGGTCAGATGTAAGGCAAATTCGTCTAAATGCAGCACCGACCCACTTAGCATGCTCTGTTTGCTCAGTAAAAGTTTAGGAGGGAGTCTAAACGTAGGAGTTCACCATCATCTCTGACCACGGCTGGGTCACTGCCCAGCGAAAGATCGCGTCTGCAACCGCAATGATTACTGCTATGCTGAAGCCTTGCTGATAACAATATGCTAGAGGGAAAGTCCCGTGAAATTATTTTATTCCCCGTTCCATACTTTTATTCATAAGGTCCTCGTCACGATTCATGAAGCCGGCCTGTGGGATGACGTCACCTTTGTGCCTACCTACCCCTTCAAAAACCGCGAGGGGCAAGACCAGGGCGATGCCTACTCAATCGCCGCACTAAACCCACTCAATAAAGTGCCAACCCTAGCGCTCGATAGCGGCCAAGTGGTGTATGGCAGTCAGGCCGTTGTTGAATGCATCGACAGCATGAGCAAGTCTGGCAAGCACCTGTATCCCCCTGCGGGACCTGCTCGCTGGGACGCCATTACTCGCCTTGCTCTGGCAGATACCATGTTTGAGACCACGGTCATGCTGGTCATGGAAGGTTGGAATCCCGAAGAAAATCAGCGCATTGAATTTTTCGAGTGGATCTGGCCGAAGATTATTCGCGGCTGCGATTCCCTAGAAGCTGCCTGCAAGCAGGGCTTCGATGGCTTCGATATTGGCCAAGCGTCCATGCTTCACGCGATTAGCTATATGGATTTTAGGGTGAACTTTTACGACGCAAAGGATCCCCTGTATCCGGATTTCGATTGTTTCGATGGGCGCCCTAATCTGAAAGCCTGGTGGGAAGAATCGATCCAACGGCCTTCGGTAACGAGCCACTACAACCGCGACTTTGAAGGCGATGACTCGGCAGCATTTTTACAAAAGAATGTTCAGGAGGTACTGGCAGCCCAGGGTGCTCAAAAATGATTAAGCATTATTACTGGCCAACGCCCAACGGTCACAAAACCGCCATCATGCTCGAGGAAGTAGAACTCGAGTATGAGGTCTGCATCGTCAACATTTTGGAAGGCGATCAGTTCGATCCAGCGTTTATTGCGATCAGCCCCAACAACCGCATACCGGCCATTGTCGATACTGATGGCCCTCAGGGTGAGCCCTATACGGTGTTTGAGTCGGGCGCCATTCTTATGTACCTGGCAGAAAAAACTGGCAAGTTGTGGCCACAAGATTCAGTGGAACGCTACGACGTTATTCAGTGGCTGATGTTTCAGATGGGCAATGTTGGCCCTATGTTTGGCCAGAACGGTTATTTTCAGGGTTACTGTCCAGAGGATGTGCCGCTGGCCAAGGAACGCTATCACAATGTGTGCAAACAGCTGTACGGTGTTATGGACCGACGCTTGGGTGAATCGGAATATTTGGCGGGTTCGAATTACTCCATTGCCGACGTAGCCACCTTTCCCTGGACGATGCCCAAGCAGCAGGAGATGCACCGTATCGACATTACGCAGTATCCCAACGTCAAGCGCTGGTCCGAGACGGTGGCAATGCGGCCCGCAGTACAACGCGGCATCGCGGTCATGGCTGAGGATATGAAAGTGGGCAACCCCACCCAAGAGACGTATAACAATATGTTTGGCGCTAAGCAGTTCAAGCAATAAATCGGTCGTGAGCAATAAAATTTAGGACGCTGCCAACCGCCCCCGCGCTACAACGATGAGGGCTTTTAAAATCTTATTGGCTTTGCCAGTTTGGCTTTTACGAAACAATTAATCGGCATAACAGTACAACAAAGCGGAACTGCGACAGCCTCCAGCTTAACAAAGCGACGCGGTAAGGCTCGGCAGAGCTTAAGCGGTAGCGTCGAGCCCCTTGGCAAACCGCTGGGTGCCGCCGTTAACCTTTACACAGCACAACATAGGTATTCATCATTAAAGAAAAAATAGAAGCGAATACACCAACCGAAATTGCCATTGGGCAAGTCGCTTGGCTAAAGGTCGTCGAGGTCAATCATCTTGGTGCCTTTGTGGACTGGGGGCTCAGCAAAGACCTGTTTATCCCTTTTGCTGAGCAGCATCACCCGTTGAAGCCGGGTAACTTCACCATTGTGAAGGTCTACCTTGATAACCAGGGGCGACCTGCAGGCTCAACGCGCATTGATCACTGGATTGAGGACACGGCAACCGGCCTCAAGGTGGGTGAAAAAGTGTCTTTACTGGTTGCTGAACAAACCGAACTGGGGTTTAAGGCAATCATCAATCATCAGTTTTGGGGTTTGCTTTACAGCAATGAGCTGTATCGGAGAATTCGCAGAGGGCAGGCGCTCGACGGTTATATTCAACGCATTCGCGACGATGGAAAAATTGACCTATCGCTCAATCAGCCGGGCTTCAATGACTCAAAAATAGACGGCGTTGCGCAAAAAATAGTTTCTCAGTTAAACGAAAATTCAGGGTTTTTAGGCCTCACCGACAAAAGCCCTCCCCCTGCTATTTACGCAGCCTTTGGTGTCAGTAAAAAAGTGTTTAAGCAGGCGATTGGTTCGCTGTATAAGGCACGAAAAATCACCATTGAAGCCGAGGGGATACGACTAGCACCTGACGACGCATAGCCCCTTATGGCGCGTTACAAGATGGCGCGTTACGAGTCTCCCATGAGCGCCTCAATTACTCGGTGAGATTTTTCTCAAGGAGCGCAAAAAGGCCCTGAACCGATGAGCTTCCTTTGACCTCTCCCTGAGCGTCAAATTGCCAAAGCATGCCTTCAAGGTCGGGGTTAGCGAAGTACACGATGCCATGGCGTACGGGGTCGATAGATTGCTGACTCAAAACTCGGTGCACCACAGCACCCACGGTGCGCTCTGAGTAGGCCGTGACGAAGTGCAACGCTTCACCGAAATTGATAATAAGATGGCCGGGGAGCACGGGCACATCCACGAAGTCACCGGCAATTTTGATCTGCAGCCCCGGGGCGGTGGCGTCGAGAATTGTGACAAATCCGTAATCTGTGTGGGGACGCAACCCCAGATCTGGATTGCGGGTGTCGTAGTGCACAAAGTTCAGAAACGCTGTGCCCTCTCCCAATGAATAGCCCCCCGAAGCACGGCCCCAAAGGGACTCCGGGATACCCGACTGACGCAAAACCTCGCCCATGATGGCGACACCAATGTCATCAAGCTGACGCCCAAACTGTGCGACTTCTGAAGGGTAGTGTTGATCCCAGCGATGGCGACGCAGCGCGAGCTTGGTTTGCTGGTTGTTCTCAAGGGCAATAAAGCCCTCTAATTCGCCATATTTAGGAGTCTGACGGTACGGGCTATCAGCCGATGTTAGCCCTTGACCAAAGTGACGCGCGCCCTCGATATCAAGACAGGTTGGAACCTTGAGATAGAAAACGCCCAAATCCCAAGCGCGATCGAGATCTTGTGAGGTAGAGAAAACCAAGCGCCCACTGCCTGAGATAGTAGCGGCCGGGAGACCCTCACTGAGTAACGCTGCTTGGCAGCTGTCGGTCACCAAAACCCCCTAGGAAAAAACGCTCCATCGCTGTGAAGTTAATACACAACGCAATCTCCGTCTACCGAGTTATCGCTGCAAAGGGTTCCAACTACTGATGATTTTTACAACGCCCCAAAAAGGGGTATTGTTTTAGATCCAGATAAAAAACGTTAATAACAAAGAGGTCACTATGGTCTACGCAAATCCAGGCTCCGAAGGCGCCGTCGTTCAATTCAAAACCCAATATGAGAATTACATTGGTGGCCAATGGGTTGCCCCCGTCGACGGCAGCTATTTTGACAATGTCTCTCCCGTCAATGGTGAACCGTTCTGTAAAATCCCCCGGTCGAGCGAAGCCGATATCAACCTAGCTCTTGATGCAGCCCATAGCGCAAAAGATGCTTGGGGCGCCACCCCGGCGACCGAGCGATCAAACCTACTGCTAAAAATAGCCGATCGTATTGAAGCCAACCTTGAGATGCTTGCGGTTGCCGAGACCTGGGACAACGGCAAGGCCGTGCGCGAAACTCTGGCTGCAGATCTGCCCTTGTGTGTAGACCATTTCCGTTATTTTGCAGGCTGCATTCGCGCCCAGGAAGGCTCGATGGCAGAGATAGACCCCACAACAGTGTCCTACCACGTTTATGAACCTCTGGGTGTCGTGGGGCAAATCATTCCCTGGAACTTCCCTTTGCTAATGGCGTGCTGGAAGCTTGCACCAGCCCTGGCTGCGGGCAACTGCACGGTGATGAAACCAGCAGAACAAACCCCCGCCTCTATCTGCGTTCTGATGGAGCTCATCGGTGACCTGTTACCCCCGGGTGTGGTGAATATCGTTAATGGGTACGGCACCGAAGCTGGACAAGCCTTGGCGACCAGCACCCGTATTGCAAAGATTGCCTTTACGGGGTCCACCGCCATCGGGCATCACATTTTGCGCTGCGCCGCTGAAACAATGATTCCCTCTACCGTGGAGCTTGGCGGTAAGTCACCCAATATCTTTTTCGCCGATGTCATGGATCAGGGCGAAGACTTCATCAGCAAGGCTGTAGAGGGCCTGGTTTTAGGCTTCTTGAATCAGGGCGAGGTTTGTACTTGCCCCTCACGAGCTCTGATCCATGAAGATATGTATGAGCCCTTCATGGAGATGGTGATCGAGCGCGCCAAAAAGATCACGCGAGGCAACCCCCTTGATGTCAACACAATGGTCGGCGCTCAGGCCTCTCGAGAACAGTTCGATAAAATCATGAGCTACTTACAAATAGGTCGTGAAGAAGGCGCTGAAATTCTCATTGGTGGCGATATTGAGCAGGTAGAAGGCCTGGGCGGCGGGTTTTACATTCAGCCTACGTTCTTCAAGGGGGATAACAAGATGCGTGTGTTCCAAGAGGAAATCTTTGGTCCCGTTATTGGCATCACCACCTTCAAAACCGAGGAAGAAGCGTTGGCTATTGCCAATGACACCGAATACGGCCTAGGCGCCGGCGTTTGGACCCGTGATACCAACAAGGCCTATCGCATGGCTAGGGGCATTCAAGCGGGGCGAATATGGATGAACTGTTACCACGCGTATCCATCCCACGCCGCCTTTGGAGGTTACAAAAAGTCGGGTATTGGCCGGGAGGGCCACAAGGTGACCCTTGACCACTACCAGCAAAAGAAAAATTTGCTCGTCAGCTATGGCGATAGCCCCCTAGGCTTCTTCTAAACCGGGTGGAAAGGTGATCACTGAACAGCGATAACCGGCAACACAGCAACCCCCTGAGGCGCTAGGGCGCGATGTCGCCTAGATGCCCTTGGGGTCGTTGTAAATCACGGGGCTATTGTTAGATCGCGGTAATGTTAGATCGCGGTAACTTACAGACCGCAAAAGCCTGACGTCACGTTAAAAACTGCGTCGGCGTTTTCTACCGCGTAATCTATGGGGCTGCTATCAGCGCTTCGCCGGTTCTATTCCTTCAGCGCCGCAACCATCTGATCACGCATCACGAACTTTTGGATTTTCCCCGTGACCGTCATGGGGTATTCGGTGACAAACCGCACGTGACGCGGAATTTTGAAGTGTGTGATTTGATCGTTACAAAAGGCCTTGAGCTCATCTTCGGTCATTGACTGTCCCTCGTTGAGCTGCACCCAGGCACAAACTTCTTCACCCATTTTCTCGTGAGGGATGCCAAAAACCTGAACCTCTGAAATCGCAGGATGCTGATACAAAAACTCTTCTACCTCCCGGGGGTAAATATTTTCACCACCACGAATAATCATGTCTTTGATGCGACCTACAATTCGGACGTAACCCTCTTCATCCATCGTGGCCAAGTCACCGGAGTGTAACCACCCCGCTTCATCAATCGTCTCCGCCGTGCGCTCGGGATCGTTCCAATATTCACGCATTACCGAATACCCCCGAGTGCAGATTTCCCCCTTCTCACCAATGGCTACAACACGATTTGATTGATCGATAACCTTGATCTCTACCCAAGGCACGGCCCGGCCTACGGTTTCAGTGCGACGCTCCAAAGAATCGTTGGGGAGTGTCATATGGTTGAGGGGACTGACTTCCGTCTGACCGTAGCCAATTAAAATATCCTCCATGTGCATTTCGGAAATAACACGTTTCATGATTTCGACCGGGCACGGTGCGCCCGCCATAATGCCCGTTCGCAACGATGACAGATCAAACTCGCCGAAGCGGGGGTGGTCGAGCTCGGTGATAAACATGGTGGGAACGCCGTGTAATGCCGTGCAACCCTCGGCCTCCACTGTTTGTAATGTTTCAAGCGGGTCAAAAGCTTCGCCAGGGAACACCATGGCCGAGCCATGAGAGACACAAGCCAGCACCGCCAAAACCATACCAAAGCAGTGATACAACGGTACCGGAATGCACAATCGATCCGTCTCGGTGAGCTGCATAGCCTCCCCCGCAAGGTAACCATTATTGAGAATATTGCAGTGGGTGAGGGTCGCTCCCTTCGGGTTTCCCGTGGTGCCACTGGTAAACTGGATGTTAATGGCATCGTCGGGCTTCAACTGGCCTCGCAATGCTCGCAGCTGGTCGCCGTCCTTCTCCCCGCCCAGCCCACAGACAGTTTCAAAATTTAGCATGCCGGCGGTTTCGGCGGTTCCCATCCGAATGACGGTTCTAAGGTAGGGTAACTTCTGAGCTTGGAGTGCTCCGGGTTTTGAATCTGCGAGCTCGGGGGCGAGGGTGTTGAGCATGCCCAGATAGTCACTGGTTTTAAATTTTTCTGCCGTAACAACCACCTTACACTCGACTTTGTTCAGGGCAAATTCAAGTTCGTAAAGTCGATAGGCCGGATTAATACAAACCATAATGGCGCCAATCTTCGCCGTCGCCAGCTGAACCATGACCCACTCATAGCTGTTGGGGCCCCAAATACCCACGCGATCGCCGGGTGCCACCCCCAACGCCAACAAACCACCCGCCAATTGATCAACCTGTTCCTGAAGCTGGCGGTAAGTCCACCGCACGCCCTGATGGCGCACGATAAGCGCATCCTTATCGGGGTACTGATCGCAAATACGATCGAAGTACACCCCAATCGTTTCATAAATGATTTGAGTCGTGGAGGCACCGCAGTAATAGCTTTGGTCGAGTGTTTTCATAACGGATATCTTTTTATTTTCATTCGTTTTACATCAGGGGATGGTGCGGAGTAAACATCACCGACCACTATCTGGCGCAACGAGCGCATACCCCGCCAAACCTTCAGCCAGCATTCCCCGACCGGAACATTATGCATGGCGAATTAAAAAGCTGTCCCTGTCTAAACAGGCAGGAATTCGGTAACAGAGACCGCACCTCAGCTACCGTACAGGACATCAACGTTGGCTTTTCCCCGCGAATAACTCAATGATTTGCAGCGCAACCGGGATCAGGCGCAGTTTACGAAAGTACGTCCAAAAACGTTTTTAAAGCCTCGGCAGATTTGGGATTTGTACCGAATGGTCCAAAGATACTAGCTGTGGAACTGCCCACGGTGTTTGTACCTCGTGCAGGGGTAACTCTAAGCCTTATAGGATGAATTACAGGTGATAAATACGCAATTTATGGGCGACGCCCGTTCCTTTAAGCATATCTGTCAGGACCAGACGCCATTGCTGATCGGTACTCAAGCTGCCCCGCCCCACAGAGGGCTTGCGCGGTCGTAAACAACGCCCATTACTTGCCCTCTACCTTGGTAATTTCAAACGCAGAAGACGTGCCACTAAAGGCTGAACCCGCGGCATCAAAGCCAAAGTGTGACAAGCGGTACTCGCCGGGTGGCGTTTGCTGCGGCACCTCCCAGCTCAACTCTGCGACATAAGCATTTGCTTTAAGCTGCCAGCGCACCCGGGTACTCCAGTCGCCATCATCTGCGACCCGCTGCCAACCCGCCGCAGTTTTACGCTCAACGAGCAGGTAATTTTTCCCCTTGGGGAAATTTACCGTGGGGTTCGCCGACCAAAATCGCGCGACAATCGTCTCTCCCGGACGATAACTCGCGGCAAGCGGCGCCTCTGCATCGCCAAGTTGCGCACCATTGGGGAGCGAATTTTCGGACCCCACCGGCAAGGGCAGACCGAGAGATTTGCCCCGCCAATCGTCGTAGGACACGCCACTTGCCAACGGCGCAGCCAACTCCAAAGCCGCCGCCAACTGACTCGCGATCTGCTGGTAGGCGGGCAAGCTCCAGCGCCCATGTAAAGTATGACCGCCCTCATACTGCTGAAGCCCATATTCCTCGGGGGTCGTTATGTACCCGGCATAGCCATTGGAATAACCCGCCAACACAATGTGCCTTGCCCAGTCGCCCAGTTCAGCCATAACGCTATCTCGCAGACGTCTGCCCGCCATGGTCGTTACTTCTGCGGGTAAGGCGAGAATCACAAGCTGGCCAACGCGTGCCACGGTGATTGAGCGTATTTGAGATTGCAGCGGCGGTGTGCCGGTACCCGTCTCCAGCAAAATAGCTTTGGGCCTTTGGCAGGCTCTCACGGGTTCGGTCCACTCGGGGGCGCCGATGATGAGTTGAATCAGCCAGTCCCGCCACACACTCTGCTCGGTCATCCCCTCTTTAAACAGGAAGTGCCCGCCGCCGTCTTCCGTAGAGCCCCCGGCAAAGGAGTAGCCGTAGGCCGAGGGGCAGGTATGCTGTGTCCCTACCCCGGTAAATTTGCCATCGACGGCATAATCACTTAAATCAACATACAGTCGACGCGAATCGATCGGTCCTGCTAGCGTCTCGTCTGCCTCATCGAATAGTGTCTGTGCTACTGCCAGTTGGCGCTGGCCCATAATTTGCGTGGTCGCTACGTCGGTTGCCCCGGGGCCGGTATTATCGAGATTGGTATTGGGGGTGACATCTCCCGGGTCAGACTGCGCAAAAGCGGCCACAAAATCGTCGGCGGATGCGTAGCCCACGCCCTCGCGCTTTTCCATTTGCAACGAGGCATATCCTTTATGATCGCCGGAAATAAGGCGGTTGTAATAGTTCATTGCTGTGGGGTGAAGTGCGTACCAATTGATCATGCCCAGGGGCCCATCACTGCCTACAAACTTGAGCAAGGTCATAGCCGTGTTGGTATTTTCGCTGTAGCGGTCACGCTCATCCTGGGGGTTTTCCCGATAAGCAATATCCGACCGGTTGACTCCGGCGTCTGCCACACGGCCCGTATTGATAAAAATATGGCCAGGCTGGAGATCGTCGTGGGCTTTTACGATGGAGGCGGTAATGCCAGTAACAATCGCCTCAAAGTGCGCGGGGTAGTGGCCCCCATCGAGACCGGTCTCTGTCCGAGACTGCCAATAGCCACTGGGCCCAGCATGGGTATGGGTGGCACTGATAATCACGTTTTCCAAGGTATAGGTTGGGCCATAGCGCAGCTGCAAGCGCTCAACGACTTCTAATGTCATATGGTGGTCAATACTCCCCAAGTCGGCGCTGACAAACACGAGGCGCTGCTTGGGGTTGCTAGCCTGGGCCGTTATGAAGGCCCGTGATCGCAGACGAATATGAACGCCCTCAGAAATCTGGTCGGGCCGACCAAAGCCCCATAGCGGCATGCCTACCTCTGGCCCGGTAATATCCACCATGCCACGGCCGATCAAATAAGGCGTTTGGGTCTCATCGTCTTTCTGTCCAAACGCCGGGCCCGATACAACGAGCAGACAAAGGAGCCAAGCCCTAGCCATGCTGCGTTGATAAACGCCACCCGAACTGCCTTTGGAACCTCGAATTGACCTCATAAAATAATGCGGTCTCTGAGCGTGATGATATTTCGCCCGGCGACGCCCCCTATTAGACCATCGGATAAAGCCAACAACGTGTCAGGCAGGTCAGGTGTCATCAATGAATTAAAGTTCATGGAGAACCTCGCCACCAATCACCGTCATAGTGACCTCTGTATCAAGCAGAACGCTTTCATCGACGGTCATAATGTCTTGGGAAAGCACCGTCATATCGGCGGCCTTGCCGACGCTAATAGACCCCAGAGTCTCTTCCATAAATACGGCATAGGCATTCCACTGCGTTAGGCTAAGCAGCGCTTCCGACCGCGTCATACGTTGATCAGCCTCGAAACCTTCCGAGGGCAGGCCTGCCAGAGTTTTGCGGGTCACTGCCGCATAAAAATTGGCAATGGGGTTGATGGGCTCAACCGGCACATCGGTACCATTGGCAACATGCACCCCGGAATCAATCAATGACCGCCAAAGATAAGCGCCTTCGTCAATACGCTCAGGGCCCAATCGATCTATCGCCCAAGGTCGATCAGAACTTAGATGAATGGTTTGAATAGACGCAATCACCCCAAGCCGCTCAAAGCGCTCAATGTCATCAGGGCGCAAATGTTGCGAGTGCTCAATGCGAAACCGGTGATCACCCCCCTCTGGCATGACCTGCTCAATAGTATCGAGCACAACGCTGTTCGCTCTGTCGCCAATGGCGTGGGTATTAATTTGCCAGCCATTCACCCGGGAGCGCTCCATGAGCGTGGCTAAGCGGTCAGCATCTGCTGTTTGCAAACCCACTGTGGTCGGGTCGTCAGAATAAGGTTCGTGTAGCCAGGCCGTTCTCGACCCCAAGGCGCCATCCATAACCACCTTGAAGGCATTGAGAGTTAAGCGGCTATTTTCTGAAGCTACAACAGGGGCTTTATTGAGCCAGTATTCGGTTAATTCTGGATCGCTGGCGCTGATCATAGAGAACAGACGAATTTTTAAACGCTGGTCGCCATCGACGATCTGCTGAGCTTCAACCTCGACAGCATCAATGCCGGCATCATGGAAGCTGGTGATTCCCTGCTTAATAGCATGATCCTGAGCGGCTAGCAGCGCCCGGGTCGCAGACTCCGCAGTAAAAACCGTCAGAGGTGCTGCAAGGGCCATTGCAGTTTCATGCAAAATACCCGTTGGCATTCCCCGGGTGTCTTTAACCACTACTCCGCCTTCCGGGGCAGTCGTGAGCTTGTTGATTCCCAAAACCGACATGGCCTTAGCGTTGAGCATTAGAGTGTGGCCGTTTGCATGCTCAAGCACCACAGGGTGATTGGGACTGACTTCCGATAATCCACGATGGGTTGGAAAGCCATCGACGGTCAGTGACGGGGCCTTAGACCATTTACTTTGGTGCCACCCCCGGCCCAGGATGACTTCATTCTCTGGCGTCGTCGCTGTCGCTTGTGCCACCTGATCAACCATACCGGTGAAAGTTTTTGGCGTAGATAAATCAAGACTTATCAATGCTCGACCGAGTGAGGCAAAGTGACCATGGCCCTCGACAAAGCCGGGGTAGGCAATGTCTGTCCCCAAGTCTCTAAGGCTACTAGCGTTGGGGGCATGAGCTAGGGCGTCTTCCTTACTGCCAACAAAACTGAATTTCCCTGCTTCTACGACTACCGCTTCAACCACCGGGTTGGCGTCCTCTGCGGTGTAAATTTTCCCCGTAATAATAATCGGGCCGGTTGAAGCGAGCGTTTTCCAGGGCAACATCGTCAGTATTACGGCGACACCGGCAATGAGACTTAATAATTTTGGCCGAATTGTTAGCGTCGACATAAAAATGCACTCACCAGTAAGATTTAAATTTAAGCTCGCCTGTTGATTAGCTGCTATATGGCTGATTAATACGATAGTACAGTAGCTTACGCGGGTTCGGCGTGGCCCTCACACCCCATTCAAGCCTCACACTCTGCATGGCGCCGCATGTCACGTGACATGTGGCGCCATGTCGATATACTAGAACCTGCGCAGTGTGCCCGTGCACCTGTACAAGCCAGACACCTTTGTGAGGAACGAGACCACTATGCTGAAGTCGCACTTTTCCGCTATCTGGGAGTCAGTTGCTGATGCTGTCCCCGAGCACATTGCACTGATTCAGGGTGAGCGCCGCATGACGTGGCGCGACTATGAAAGTCGTTCGGCAAAACTCGCCCAAGGACTGATGGAAGCGGGGCTAGGAAAACATGCCAAGGTGGGTATGTACCTTTACAACTCTCCAGAGTATGCGGAAACCAATTTTGCCGCCTTGAAAATTGGTGGCGTACCGATCAATGTCAACTATCGGTATCTCGATGAGGAGCTGTTCTACCTCCTTGAGAATGCCGACGTTGAGGCCCTAATCTTTCATCGCTCGCTGGGAAACCGGGTGGCTCGAATATGCCATCGGTTGCCCCAACTAAAAATAATGATCTCTGTTGATGATGGCGCGCCAGAAGATGACTCAGAGGAACCATCAGCGGCGATACCTTACGAATCTCTCATCGCCAAAAACTCCGGTGCCGCGCGCATAACCCCTGAAGGGGATGAGATCTATATGTTCTACACCGGCGGCACCACGGGTATGCCTAAGGGCGTCATGTATCCCGTAAAGGATTTCACCGAGTTTTTCATGCACGGGTTCCCATCCATGATCGGACTTAGCCCCTTTGAGACTGCGGATCAAATGGCGGTGACGGCGAAACAACTGTTCGATTCAAACGCTACCGTTGTCTCAATGTCGGGGCCACCACTGATGCACGGTACCGGCTCATGGCTGGGGTTGATGTTTCCCCATATGTTAGGCGGCACATCCGTCATGCTCGAAAGTCGTGGGTTAAAACCGGAGGAGGTTTGGGACGCAGTAGACCAGCATAAAATCGCTCAACTGGTCATCGTCGGCGACGCCTTTGCTAAACCCCTGCTGCGAGCTTTGGAAGCAGAGCCTGATCGCTGGAACACTTCCAGCTTACGAATGATGATTTCATCCGGCGCCATGTTCACCACTCAGGTAAAACGGGATCTGATCGAGCACATTCCCGAACTCGCTATTGCCGATGTATTGGGCTCGACTGAAGGCGGTATGGGCCAATCGATCATGACCAAAGACACTCCCGCCAGTGAGACTGCAAAATTCATGCTGCTACCCACTTCAAAGGTGCTTTTACCCGATGGCAGCCGTGAAGTGACACCAGGGTCTGGTGAAGTGGGGATGGTTGCCCAAAGTGGCATGGTGCCCCTGGGCTATTACAAAGATCCAAAAAAATCTGCGGGCACCTTCAAGGAAATCGATGGCAAGCGCTATGCCTTCCCCGGTGACATGGCCACGGTTGCGGCCGACGGCAGCATAAACTTGTTGGGCCGAGGGTCGAACTGTATCAATACAGGGGGTGAGAAAGTCTTCCCCGAAGAGGTGGAGGAAGCCTTGAAGCTCCATGATGCGGTCGAGGATGCACTGGTCTTTGGTCTGGACGATGAGCGGTTTGGAAGCCGTGTGGCCGGTGTTGTTTCGCTGGAAAAAGCGAAGAGCGCAGCCGCTGAGGACATTGTCTCCGCAACCCGGGCTGTGCTGGCCAGTTACAAGTTGCCCAAAGAACTGATCGTGGTGCCCAAAGTGCCTAGAGCACCTAATGGCAAGGCAGATTACAAAGCGGCTAAGCAGCTACTTATGGACAGCAGAGGTGCCGAGTAGCGAACTCCACTGCAAGGCCCCGCCTTCCAAACAGCAAGCAGCTGAGGCACTCTCTCAAAGGTACCGGCACGCTTAACGACGCCCCTCTTTTTTTGCGCCGCAATTTCGCGGGCAAGTTCAGCGAGAAATTTTGACGTGAGAATGTTGGAGCACATCACTGCTTCGCAAAGTAAGGCAGGGCGACTCTCCCGGGAACCGACGCAGAAGCGGCAGAAACACACAAGCACAGGG